>JABAOH010032195.1_pt1 | contig 63527 bp, 50 predicted proteins | sample 7062181 | NCBI WGS metagenome assembly JABAOH01 (sample SAMN14538630, study PRJNA623070) | marine sediment metagenome | biome: marine biome [ENVO:00000428]; feature: marine pelagic biome [ENVO:01000023]; material: deep marine sediment [ENVO:00002113]; isolation source: pool of 5 deep marine... | reverse complement strand
GCAGAGCGGGTGGCTGTTAACCACTAGGTTGTAGGTTCGAGTCCTACCCGAGGAGCCACTATTTACACTAGATAGTCTTTCCTTTATTTAAGCTTCACTTTCGGAATAAAGCGAGTATAAACAAAATCTTCCTTAATATTTGAAATGGAGAATGAATCACATTTTTTTCTTTTTAATGTCTAGATTATTCCTAGTTTAAAAAATTTTCACTCTCAATTGACAACCATTCTTCTCTATGCTAAGAGTTATGAGAAATATATATGAAGAACGTCAAGAATAAAAAGCGGGACATTTCGTCGATAAAAAAATCAAATTTCCATCCTATTAATTATCTACTGAGATCACTATCAATTCTCATAAGGTAAAGCGTGGTGGCTAAAAAGAAAAAAGACAAGCTAAGAAATATAGATGAAACAATTACGAAACCCATATTTGAAATAGTCGAGCTGCAGTCCAAAAACGCCTACATCCTTTTTTTGAAAGGACAACTATTAGGCAAGCTTTGTACCCTGACACAAGGAAAAACTGTTATCGGTCGCAGCCCCCAGGCAGACATCCCACTCAAGGATGCTGGTGTCTCCCGAGAACACTCAGAGATTCGATTAGAAGGTGAAAAGGCGACTATTAAGGATTTGGGAAGCACAAACGGTACTTTTGTCAACAACAAACGAATTATCAAGCATGTTCTCAAGGATGGAGACAAGATCCAGATAAGCTCTTCTACCGTCTTTAAATTCATACTATCTGATGAAAGCGAAAAGGTGTTTCATGATGAGCTATACCGTATGGGCGTCATGGATCCAGTAACCAATGTCTACAATAAAAGATATTTCACCGAGCGTTTGAAGCAGGAATTCAGCCTTGCCAAGCGTAATAAAACTGAGCTTTCCATGATGATGATTGACTTAGATTTCTTCAAAAAAATAAACGATACTTATGGTCATTTAGCAGGAGACTTTGTCCTTGGGAAAATTTCAGAGGTTTTTGCTAGCATGACCAGGGACGAAGACATCGTCGCTCGCTATGGAGGGGAGGAATTTGTGGTGATTCTTCCTGGGGGCGGCGAAGATGGAGCTGTCGTCTGCGCAGAGAGGATAAGGGAAAAAATTGCTAAAACACCTTTTATATTTGAAGGTGATGCAATAAATATTACTGTAAGTATTGGAATTGCCACTTTAGACGAGAATAGCCTTTTCGGAAGTTACGAAGATTTTATAGATGCTGCAGATAACTGCCTTTATCGCTCCAAGAAAAGCGGCAGAAACTGCACTACTTGCTCATCAGAAGCAGAAATTTAAGGTTTGTCTTTATTTTTTATTTGCTTTAAAGGGTGATAAAAATTCACCTCGCAAACCACCTCGCAAGGTTATTTACTTTTTTAACTAATATTGTTTATTCTTTCTACTTACTGAAAAAAATACATATAGACATTACTTTTTATTAATGGACTAGTGAAGATTGAAAAATGCCTTCTTATTCTAAAAGCGCAAGGCCCTATAATAAAAATTGTTTGACAAGGAATATTATATCTATATATTTTAGGACTTAAGAAGAAATAAAAAAACAAAATGGAGGAATTAAAATGAAACGAAATTTAACTTCTCTTCCCGGATTAATAGCCACATTTACCTTGGTTGCGTTTTTTTTCGCATTTACTCCAACCGCATCAGCACAAAACAACGACGGCGAGGATCTAGAAGAATTTTTACAAGGCCTTTCGGAGGATGCTGCAACAAAGTACGTTGCTCCAATTGTCACAGCGTTTGGAATGAATTTGAACGGAGGTTGGTTTCACAAGGTGCCCAGTTCAAAGATCTTTGGTTTGAATATAGAAGTCGGTGTTGTAGGGATGGGAACTTTTTATCCAGATGATCCGGAATACCTGAGTTTTGACACAAGGGGAGGCTTTCAGTTCAGTGCGAGCCAGGCAGCAGATATAATAACAGACATAAGTTTGGACCCAACATTGGAACCATTCCGAGCCCAAATAGAAGCAGATTTGATTGATGCAATCACGGGCAGAGAAATTACTGTGGGAATATCTGGTGCAACAGTAATCGGTGACCCAGAGGATTATATCGAAATAGAGTTCGCAGGAGAGGATATCGTAATTGATAATCCTTTATATGGTGCCCCTGGAGAACCAGCAACAATAACAATATCTGTCCCTTCGGATGTGACAACCCTTGAGATTGGTGGCTTTAAAGCCATTTCTGACCTTTCTTTTCTTCCCCTTATAGCATCTCAATTAAGTGTAGGCACGGTTTTTGGAACAAGGGCCACATTCCGCTATTTACCGAGTATTACTATCGATGAGGACATCGGAAAGTTTGAATATTTTGGTTTTGGCATCCAGCATAATCCAGGGGTGCTGCTTCCAACTCCTCTTCCGGTGGATGTTGCAGTAGGATTTTTTACCCAAACCCTTAAGGTTGGAACACTTTTTGAGGCTACAACGACCGCATTCGGATTAAATGCAAGCAAAAGATTAGGCCTCGGGCCCTTAAATATTACTCCCTATGCTGGATTCATGTTAGAGAAATCTAACATAGATATTACATATGATTTTATTTTGGATGAGGGAACGATAGATGAGCAGGTCATACCCATAGCTTTTAAACTAGAAGGAGAAAACAAGAGCCGTCTAACTCTCGGCCTCAGCGTCCGCTTGCTCATATTTAACTTTAACGCTGATTATAATATCGGAAAGTATAATTCCGTAACAGTAGGAGTTATGTTTACTATATAATGGTCGAGCAGATCAGGGAATAAGGAGGAATATTCTCAAATAGTAACAAGTTGGAGGTAAAGATGAGAAAATTTTTACTAGTCTTTTTAGCTGTAATCCTTGTTTCTGCAACCCACGCGTATGGATTCAAGGTAATGGTTGGAGGGCATCTCTCAAAGTATGCCGTAGAGCCTGATGTAGCTGGAATTGAGTGGAAAAATAAAACTGCATTTCTTATTGGCGGTGGAATTGAGCTTTTTTCGGTTCCACACATATCTCTTGAAATTGAAGGATTATACTTCCGAAAAGGAAGTAAACGTGATGAAGCCGGCGCTGAAGCTGATTATGTTTTAGATGTGATTAGCGTTCCGGCTCTGGTCAAAGTCAAGATTCTTCCAGGTCCATCTCCTTATGTTATGGGTGGCGGTGAATTTTCGTATATTCTTACTCATAAATTAGACGATGTAGATGTAAAAGATACTACTAAGAGCTTCGATTACGGACTTATCTTTGGTGCAGGTTACGAGATGTCGATGCCAGGTGCCTCTCTATATTTTGAAGGAAGGTACCATCTTGGGGTTGCCAATATACTAAAAGACCCAGCTCCAGGTGTATCAATAAAAACAAAGTCACTGGTAGTTATTGTGGGAATCAAAATATAGCTGGTAAAAAAGTTACCCCTTAAGACTAAAAAACTCATCAAAAGGAGTAGGCGAGCTCTACCTTTGCCCCGCCATAAGGCAAAATACCAACGCGGAACTCTAATCTATTCTGGAACTCTTTCTCTTTCAGGTAACTTTGAAAGGCTCTTTCCGCTCGACTCTTTATCATAATATTATATACCGCAAAAGCTCCATATTCTGCTGCAATAAGAGCACTTCCTCCTTCACTAAAAAGAGTAAGGGCTGAGAGACCTGTCCATATTATGCCCCAAAAAATCCGCCTTCTCCGACCTCTGGCAGCGAGAGATGATAGAGCTTCGTGGCTAGCCCTTTCTCTATGCTCAGCACCTGAGATGTTCAGCACATCATCAAATTCCCTTTCCGCACCGCTCGGAACAGCCCATTTATAGATTCCAATTCCCGCCATTCCTGCTCCTGACGCTATTGCCACAGCACCGACAAGATCTGAAAGATCAATCCAATCTCCCTCATCCTCTGAAGATAACAACGCAACACCTAATCCCAAATAAACCCCTCCACCAATCAACCATATGGTTCCCCACGTTTTCCTGCTTTTTTTAGACCTATGCGCCAATCGCTTCAAGTAGCCTTCAGCCAGAGGTTCTGTTTTTTCCTCAGAATTTATGTTCTGCTCTTGTCTATAGATTTGTCCATATATAAGATCGTATTTATTTCCTAAATTCTGCCATCCGTCTCTAACAGTAGTAACCCTTGAGAGTGAAGTCTGATCTGAGGAGCGTTGAGATCTAAATATTTGAAATGCTCGATGCCGTTTTGAGTATCCTTTAGTCTCGTGGAGAAAGAGATAATTGGTCGGAACTAAGATCATCGAGTTACAAAGCGCCTGATTATCATCTCCTGAATCCCTTATTAGTGAGAAGTTTTCTAAAAATGATGACTCATCCTGAGCATAAACAGGCATTGAGAAAACAACGAGAATTAAAAATATAACCAGTTTTTTCATTTCATTTCCCTCCTTTTTAAAATTCGACTTTGCTTCATTTGTTATTTACTTATTTAATCAGTTACTCATATTTCTCTAATAATCTAGGCTTTGACAAAGGAAAAGTTGTCAAAAATATGTTAAAAGTTTGTAAAAGGTTTGTTAAGATTCCCGGTCTTTTTGCTCTGAACCCTAAAAAGATATATAAAACCTCTAATGCTGTCAGTTATATTAGCCGAAAAATTTAGGAAATTTTTATTGTATAGTCGCTTAAGTTTCATTATGTTATCAAATAGAGGTAATGAATTTCCTAGCGAGGGAAGGAAAATGAGAGAAACAAGGAATAAAAAATTTGTCAAAAAGATTCCAAAATCCACAGCAGTCATTTCCATCCTGGCTATAGCAATCATAATCTTAACGCCCGCCTGTAAGAACGAAGAAGATATCGTTCTTCCCTATGAGCAAAAAAACGTTATACCCGGGATTGAGGTCTTTCTCAAGAGCCACTTAGATTTGGTGAAAGGAAAAAGAGTGGGCTTAATAACAAATCCGACCGGCGTAGACAGCAATTTAAAAAGTGCAATTGGTCTTTTTCATGATAACCAAGAAATAAACCTTGTTGCTTTGTATGGGCCCGAGCACGGAGTAAGAGGAAATGCCCAGGCCGGTGAATATGTTTCCTTCTATATCGATGATAAATATAACATCCCTGTCTTCAGCTTATACGGACAATCAAGAAAACCCGAAGCAGGAATGCTTAAAAACATCGATGAATACATGCGTTCTTTTGACACCGTCAGCGCTGGGAAAGTTCTTGAAACCTCAATGGTTGAGAGCGCAGATGTTTTGATATTTGATATTCAGGATGTAGGCACGAGAATTTACACTTACATTGCGACAATGGCCTACTGTATGCAGACCTGCGCTGAGAACGACGTTGATTTTATAGTCTTAGATAGGCCGAATCCCATAAACGGCAAAGATTTGGAAGGCCCGCTCCTGGAATATCCGGAGTACAGCTCCTTTGTCGGCCTCTTTCCTATACCTGTAAGACATGGGATGACCGCCGGGGAGCTCGCAGAATATTTTAATGCTAAATTCTTAGAGAAAAAGGTCAACCTAAAGGTTATTCCTATGCAAGGCTGGGAGAGGAAGATGTGGTATGATGAGACGTCTCTGCCATGGGTCATTCCCTCGCCAAACATGCCTACTCTGGATACCGCAATTGTTTATCCAGGACAGGTGTTTTTAGAAGGAACAAACATATCTGAGGGGCGAGGCACGACAAAGCCGTTTGAGATTTTTGGAGCCCCCTGGATCGACGGCCATAAATTAGAGAAAAAACTCAATGAACTCAGCCTTGAGGGAATAAAGTTCAGAGAAGCCTGGTTTTCCCCCGTATTTTCAAAGTACAAGGGAGAGGTATGTGGGGGAGCTCAAATACATGTCACCGACAGAGAAAAGTACAGATCGTTTGAAACTTCTCTTTACATAATAAAAACAGTGATGAATATGTATCCCAGCCATTTTAAATTCCATGATGAATACTTCGATAAAATAATGGGAACATCAAAAGTAAGACAAGCCATCGAAAAGGGGAGTGATGTTAAGGATATAATAAAGAGCTATCGACAAGAATTAGATAACTTTTCTGAACTGAGAAGACCTTATTTGCTCTATTAAATCTTATTTGCTCTGTTAAAATATGTAGGGGCCTGATAGTTTTTGTAGGGGTTTGATTTATCAAACCCACCTTATATATTTTTTTTGAAATTTATTTCATATTAGGTAGGGATTTGATTCATCAAACCCACCTTTTTTTATTTCATTTGAGGAGGTGATTGCATGAAACTCTTTTTGATTCAGCACGGAATAGCCTTGCCTGAAGAGAAAGACCCTGAAAAATCTTTAAGCCCGGAGGGAAAAGATGAAACTCAAGGGATAGCAGAATTCCTCAAGGCAAAAAATATAGAAGTTGATGCTGTGTGGCACAGCCCAAAAATGCGAGCAGCTCAAACAGCTCAAATAATTGTTAATTCCATTTCATGTTCAGAAATTCAAGAAAGAGACGATTTAAATCCTTTGGATTCGGTAGAAATCCTCCCCAAAGAGATAGAGTCCTTAAACAAAAATTTGATGATTATAGGGCATCTACCCTTTTTGCAGAAATTAGCATCTCTGCTTCTCTCTGGTTCAGAGACAAATCAGCTTATCTCTTTTAAGAATTCTGGAGTTGTCTGTTTAGAACACACTGATACTTGGAAATTAGCCTGGATGGTTACACCTGGTTTGTTGTAACTGACGGTTTACCTTCTGCAGGGGCTTGATTCATCTGTAGGGGTTTGATTTATCAAACCCACCTTTTTTATATTTTGGAACTTTATTTATCAAATCTACCTTGCTTTTTAATACCAGATGAAAATATTAATGGATGATTCTATATCACATTTTTCTTATGCGGACCTCAATCTCTTTGACATCTTTCAGTAGCTCTACAATCCTTGAGGTATCTGTATTTCCGTAGTGATAGGGATAGAGTATCCTAGGCTTAAAAGCTTTTGCTGCATCAGCCACCATTTCCGGAGTCATTGTATAAGGAAGATTCATGGGTAAGAAAGCGATATCGATGTTCTTCAACGCTTTCATCTCTGTCGTATTCTCTGTATCTCCGGCCACATAAATTCTCTTGTCAGCAAAGGCAATCACGTAGCCATTGCCCATTCCTTTAGGATGGAAAGGAGCGCCACTTCCTCGCTTATGGAGGATGTTGTAGGCAGGGACAGCTTCGATCTTAAATCCCTGAACGGTTTTAACATCACCGTTTTTCATTATAATGCCACCTTTAGCTTTTCCCGCGCATTTTTCCGTCAGGATTAAGTCAGTCTTTTCTTGGCGGATAATGTCAATAGCCTTAGTATCGAGGTGATCGCCGTGCTCATGGGTTACAAGAATTAGATCTGCTTTAGGAAGCTTCGAATAATCAGCCTCTCTGCTGACAGGGTCCACATGAATAACTTTGCCATCAAAGGTGAACATCAATGTTCCATGGCCTATGAACATGATCTTCAGATCTCCCTTGGTTGTAGTGATAATATCCGCTTCAAACTCCCCATGAGCTGCCACTACTGCCATAAAAATGAACACAAAACCGATGATAAAAAGAGAATATTTAGGCATGATTCCCCTCCTTAATCAGAATTTCTTATTTATTATCTCACAAATTTTGAAACCTGCTCTATTTATCACCCAGATAAAATTTCGTGGGCATGAACAAGCTTGCTTTTTACCTTAAGGCCGAATGGGCAGGTTTTTTCACAGTATCCAGAGCAGTTGCTGCAATTAAGAGGCTTCTTACTCTCTCTCATCTCAGCATAATAGCGCATCGCCTCACTTTCCATCCTATAGTCCTCAAAATACATTTTGTAACGGAGGACATCGTTAACAGCAACACTATCCGGACAAGAAGATACACAGCCCTGACAGCTAACCCTGCAGTATTGATTATTAGCCTGGCGCTGATAGGCGGCAATCATTTTTAAATCAGCCCTGGTTAATGGCTTTCCGGATGCAGACACATATTCCTCGACATGGGAATAGCTGCTCATGGTGGGGATGCAGCAGTCAATGTTAGGATTGCTCATGACCCAGCGAATTGCCGCCTGAGGATAGCTAACTTCCTGGGAGATAAGAGATTTCAGATTACCGTGCTTTCCGCCGGCAAAGACCTTCATGGCAACTGTTCCGATCCCTTGTTGGTGAACCTGCTCGATGAGAGGCTCGATCTCTTTGCCTTCCATGTGATTGTAGATGAAAAGAATAACCTGAGCAAAATCATTGTCGAGCGCCTGCTTCAAAGTGAGTGTCGGATTGTGGGTAGAAAAGCCCGTGAACCGAATTTTTCCTGCTTCTTTCATTTGAGCATAGGCAGCCTGGATTTCTTCATTTTTGAGAATGGCCAAGTCATTAGCCTGATGAACCATGGCAATATCGATATAATCTGTCTGCATTCGCTTTAGACTCGCCTCCAACCTTTTAATGACATTTTCTTTTGTTATTTGCATTCGTGAAGAATAAGGATGTTTGGTCGTAATTGTTATCTTGTCTCTTATTTCCTTAAGAGCTTGTCCGATAAACGTCTCACTCTGTGTACGCATATATCCTTCTGCTGTGTCAAAATAAGTCACTCCTAATTCATAAGCATACCTTAAAACATTCGGCTCAAAGAAAGATATTGCGCCACAGCTAACATCTGGGACTTTAATTCCCGTCTTTCCCAGATTATTATATTTCTGAATCTTAAGCGGAGAGGACTCGCTTTGGGTACCCCCTGCGTTCAATGAACTTGGCTTTAAGTTTTTTGCAAGACTGATGCCTAACACTCCAGAAGTTACAGTTTTAAAAAAATTGCGTCGACTTACATTCGCCATAATTTTCTCCTTTGTTTTAGAATTTTACTAAAAAATGCGGGCTTGATAAATCAAGCCCCTACGCGACGTTATTTCTCCTTTTTTCATTTAATTTTTTTCACTCGGATTGGCAGTAGGGGTTCTAGTTCTTCCAAGAGTTGTTTGAACTCGGGAGATATAAGGTAAATGATATAATTTTTACTACTGCGGTTCGGCACCATGAATTTTGATCCAGGTCCAATTGTTTCTCTTGGCGGGAATGATTCATAAAAATCTATTTCAATCTCCCTATCGCCCATCTGAAGAATCAATTTATCTTTTGATTTAAATCCAGCTCCCTCTATGCATTTATCTGTCCAGTTGGTTGATATCAGAAGCATGTTTCGCCTGAAACTGGATTCCACGATACTTCCGCTAAGTGCTCCCTCAGCGATCTTCACATCACCGACATTCACATCGATACTGGAGAAGAAGTCTTTATCCAAGGAGGGATTTATTTTCACATCAGACACTCCAAAATTGCTGCCTCGGGTTCCTACCTGGGAGCTATACCAGGAAGAGGGAATCATGATTCCGTCTATCTGTTGATACGGCCCAAAGTCGTGGTTAACTGCGTATCTGCCTCGAGACTCGTCAAAACCTTTAAAGACCAACCTCTTGAGGGTGAATTCATCAGAGTCAAGATAAAATTCAACTTTTAAGTTCCCTATGTCAGTCGTAACCATATAAAGGTTTTCAGGTCCAAACTTCTTCTGTCCTTTAAACTCAAGCTGACCCTTAAAATTAGCGAGGGTGAATAATCCACTTCTTAATTTGGCTAAACACTGGTAAGTAGATTTCAACAATCCTGCCAATTCAGTGATATTATTGAAGCAGTTTCTTCTTACCTTATCCTCTTCCACGAGTATGATCTCGGTGATGACAGGTTCCTTACCTTCTGTTTGCTTCATAAGTCCAGAAGCTGCCATATAATAGGTTCTAAGACCATGCTTGAAAGAATAATTCTTAACCTTTGATAGCGCTTCGTGTCCTCCTGCTGCCTGGATGTTTTTCTCTATAATGTCTTTGACAGAAAGTTCTGCCTGGGAATACAACAGAAGAAAGTAACCCAAAAAGACAAATAAGCCCACGAAAAAAACTCTTAATCGGCGTTCAACCATACCGTCCTCCTTTTATTATTTTTATCGGACATATCGAATTATTTTAAAAGATGCAATCCTTTTCTTCAATAACAAAAACGATGAGCCAAATTCATTCAATTTCAGCTTACAACTGGCGAGGCTTGAGGATTCATCGGATTGACTCTGGCTGCGAGCGAATACAGAAAAGGATAGCTCTCTTTTAGATGGGAAGTGTAAGATAGCCATTCAATTGTAAGCTGCGAATATGCACGCTGAAGGTCTATGTTTAAATGCTCATAATCAGAATCTGGAAGGTCTTCCAATAGATCTCCTCTAAATACCAGCTCTTCTGTCAAATGGAAAACAGCCCAGAGCAAATCAGTAAAACGTTCGTGCTCAAACAGGTTGGGATTTTCAAGGAGGCGCATCAAAAAAGAACGTTTACTGGTAAGGAATTTCCGAATTTCAGAGAGGCTAGCTTTATCTATTTTAATCTCGAAAGGAAATTTCTGGACAGCAGCCATTGCTTTTTTAAAATCTTTCTTTTCCCAGTTTGTGTTCATTTCCAGTCGTCGCTCTAAATTTTGAGAGTTAACGACAAAATTGGAAAACTTCCTGAGCAGCTCCAGCCCGACTTCGCTTAAAAAGGTCCCGATAACCATATTTAGCTTGTTCATGATAGACCGTTTTTCTCTTCTAGAAAGCAACCTCTCGATGAGAAAGATTACAAGAAGCACATCAAGAAAAAGAAATCCAATATCTCCTATCATATAGATGAAGATGTGATGCGCGTCCCGAAAAATGAAATAATGAATAGTGTAGGTTAGAGCTGAGGCGACTATAAGAAGCAAGCTAATGGATAACATCCAATTAAGATGTTTTTTCATATTTATCAATCCTCCTTTCTTAAATCCGAACAATTAGTATAGCCGTAACGAGCTAATAATAAAAGTGAAGTTTAAATTGCTTCCTCCCGCTTTTAAGAAATAATTTAAAACATGCATCTTTGATATGCTATAATACCTCGTTTTAAAGAAGAAAATGATGAGGAGTCGGTAATGCCTTTTATCGAGGTAAAAGGGAAAAAGATAGAAGTCAATGAAGAAGGATTTTTAGCTAATCATGAGGATTGGGCCAAGGAAGTAGCCGAGCTTATAGCCAAAGAAGAAGGGATAGAAAATTTGACGGATGACCATTGGGCGGTAATTAACTATATCCGAAACTATTATCTTGAAAAGAAATTGGCCCCTATGGTTCGAAAGCTCTGTAAAAATACAGGTTTTCAGTTAAGATACATCTTTGAACTCTTCCCTTCGGGCCCTGCAAGAGGAGCCTGCAAGGTCGCCGGTCTTCCCAAACCCGATGGCTGCGTTTAGGAAGAAGAATTCTATGCTTTCTCTGTTATCTGTCTTTAGGAGGGAAAAACCTCAATGCTCTCTTTATTAAGATTTGGAATCATCGTCTCTTTTCTTTTTTCTTTTCTAGCTCTTTCCTTCCTTGTTCTGAAGACCTTCTCCTTCGGTAAAAAGCCTCTTTATGCAAAGCCTCGATGTAATGCAAAAAAGGGAATTTTTTATGCTTTCGGACGAGGATTGTTGCCCTGGGAGAAAGAAAGCTCAGGCAAGCACCTTCCCTCGTACTTTGCTGGAATTTTTTATCATGCTGGCGTATTTACATCTTTATTCTATCTTCTTGCCCTCATTTTTTCCTTAGAATTATCCGTTCTTTCTATTTCTATTCTGCGGCTTCTGTTAATTCTGGGATCAATGGGCGGCCTTATTCTCCTTTTAAAAAGAATCTTATTACCTCATATAAGAAGAATAAGTTGTCCGGACGATTTCGCGGCAAACATCATTGTAGACCTCTTCTTGATCTCCGCCCTTGTCCATACTTATTCTGCAAGGGTAACTCCACTATATTTCATGCTGGCTATGGTGATGTTTTTATATATCCCAGTAGGAAAAATTCGCCACTGTTTCTTCTTTTTTTACACCAGAATTCTCTTTGGGCTTTTTTATGGCAGGAGGGGTGTTCTCCCTCCAAAAGCACATAAAACGTAAGGTATGAATATTGAAACCTAAACATGGTGAGTATCAAATTCCAATTCCGTGAGTGAGAAAGCTTTGAAAAAGGACCTCTTGGAAGAAAAGATAAAACAAGTAAAGCCAGAAGACCTGGTGAAGGCTCTTCAGGTTTTTCGAGATAAGCTGAGCCAAGAGTATGCCGCTTACCTCAATTCTTGCGTCCATTGCGGCTTATGTGCTGATTCCTGTCATTATTTTTTAGCCGATAAGGATGTTCAATCTCTGCCCGCGTATAAATTAAACCTGGCCCAAGGAATATTTAAAAAATACTTTAGCTTCGTCGGGAAAAACATTCCCGGCTGGACAGGGGCGAAAGAATTCAATCAGGCAATGGTGAAAGAATGGGTTGACTCCCTTTTTGGAAGGTGCACGATGTGCGGCAGATGTTCCTTGAATTGTTCCCTGGGCATAAATATTCATCTTCTTATAAGGAAAGCAAGAAGTGCCCTGGCGTCAATCGGCGTTGTTCCTCCTGGCCTCCAGTCTACGGTCGATACTGCTCTGGAGAAAGGGAATAACATGGGCATCCCGAGGAAGGACTGGATTGAGACAGTAGAATGGTTAGAAGAAGAGCTCCAGGATGAAGTAGGGGACAAACAGGCCAGGCTTCCGATGGATAAAAAAGGAGCCAGGATTTTTTACGCAATCAATCCTCGAGAGCCCATGTTTTTTCCCCTTTCTATTCTAGCCGTAGGCAAAATACTTTATGCAGCAGGGGAGAGCTGGACCTTGTCCAGTGATAACTACGATGTTACCAATTATGGCTATTTCGCAGGGAATGACGAAGCTGCTGCAACAATGTCAAGAAGGCTTGTCCAGTCTATGGAAAAATTGGGCTGTAAGACGCTTGTTCTCGCAGAATGTGGCCATGGCTTTAGCTCTGCCAGATGGGAAGCCCCAGAATGGTTAAACAAGAAGCATGATTTTGAAGTCAAGAGTATCCTTGAGATTGTTGCAGACTATATCCGGCAGGGTCGAATTAAACTCGACCCATCCCGCAACTCTGAGCCTGTCACTCTGCATGATCCCTGCAATCAGGTACGCCTTGGAGGAATAGTGGAAGAGCAGAGATTTACACTTAAACATGCTGTTTCTCATTTTATCGAGATGAAGCCCAACAGGGAAAAGAATTTTTGTTGCGGGGGAGGAGGCGGTCAACTGGCTATGACCCGTTTCAGCCAGAAGCGACTTCAGGTAGGCCAAATAAAAGCAGATCAAATCAGAAAAACCGGCGCCAAGATCGTCGCAGCCCCCTGTCACAATTGTATTGATCAACTTATGGAACTTAACAAGCACTATAAGCTGGGAGTCGAGGCTATGACTATCTGCGAGATCGCAGCAGTTGCTCTGATAATCAACTGAAATAAGGAGCATTTTCCATGAAAATATATGATAGCGTATTAGATTTGATAGGGCATACCCCCTTAGTCCGCCTTAACAGAATAAAAAAGGACATTAAGGCGACGATATTGGCAAAGCTGGAATATTACAATCCGAGCGGAAGTGTTAAAGACAGGATTGCCCTCTCCATGATAGAAGAGTCTGAGCGACAGGGGATAATAAAAAGAGGGGATAGCATCGTGGAACCGACAAGCGGGAACACAGGGACAAGCCTTGCCCTGGTCTGCGCTTTGAAAGGCTATCGCATGATTGCTGTTATGCCTGAACAAATGAGCCAGGAGCGAAAAGACATGATGGCTGCTTTTGGGGCTGAAATCGTCCTAGTAGGCAGCCATAGTAAAGCTGAACCAGGAACTTTCACCAAGGAAGATGTGGAAGCCACTTTGGCCAAGGCAGAGGAGCTGGCCTCAAAACCAAACCATTTCATGCCCAATCAATTTTCTAATCCTGCTAATACGCTTGCTCACCAGATTACAACCTCAGAGGAGATCTGGGACGCAACAAACGGCAAAATAGATATCTTTATCGCCGGAGTAGGGACTTCTGGGACCGCTATGGGAGTAAGCAAGGGCCTAAAGGAGAAAAATCCAAGCACAAAAATATATGTGGTTGAACCCGCCGATTCAGCTGTTATATCTGGAGAATGCCCTGGCTACCACAGAATCCAGGGGATAGGCGAAGGATTCATTCCTGATCTTTACCAGCACGAAGATTGCGACGGAATAATAAAAGTATCGGACATAGAGGCAAAAGCGACCGCTTGCCGCCTAGCCCGCCTCGAAGGCATTTTCGCAGGATACTCTGCAGGGGCGAACACGTTTGCCAGCCTTAAGGTAGCCAGAGAACTTCGGGAGGAAAAAACTATCGTAACAGTCATTCCTGACTCAGGAATGAAGTATTTAAGCACCGAACTCTTCCATCACAGTCCTGAAGTCTGCACCATCCACTGCTGCACGTTAGAAAGACCAGAGAGGCGCGAGGAATGCAAGAAAGGAGCAGCTAGATGCTGTGTCCTTGAACCTTGCTATGAGGAATAGCTAAGAGGTTGTTCTTAATTATAAAAAGCTAATTCCCCACAAAAAGCAAGAGGAAAAACCAGAAACAGTATTTTTTCTTTGCCTTATTATTTTCTTGATTTTGCAGTCTCTCTTACTGCCCCTACCGCTATTCTTATCTGGGCTTCAGTATTAAAAGGGCCAATGCCGAATCTAACTGCTCCCCGAATTTTATCCGTCCCTAGTTGCTCATGGGCGAGCGGGGCACAATGAAGGCCTGATCGGCAGGCTATGTTGTAGTCCACATCAAGAATAGTGGCTGCATTCAGGGCTTCTAAACCATCAATATTAAACAGAAAAATGCTTATATGATCGGTCAAATCATCCTGGCAGTACAGGTTCACATCTTCGACATCATTAAGCCCATCCCTTAGCATGGCTGTTAGTTTCATTTCTTGCTCATGAATATTATTCAATCCTTTCTTTTCTATCCATTTCAACCCTGCGTGAAGTCCTGCCACTCCAAGAACATTCAAGGTGCCGTATTCGAGCCTGTAGGGATACTCTTCCAGATGCGTGCGGACTGCAGAACGAACTCCCGTCCCTCCTGCTCGGGTATGCCTTATCTCAATTCCTTCTCTGACATAAAGGCCGCCAATCCCCGTTGGACCAAGGAGAGACTTGTGGCCGGTGAAAACAACTACGTCCACATTCATCTCCTCGATATCAATAGGGATTTTTCCTGCCGATTGCGAAGCATCAATGGCAAAGGGTATTCCATTCCCCCTGCAGTGTTTCCCGATCTCTTTTATAGGCTGAATGGTCCCAATCACGTTGGAGGCATGGTTAACAATGACAAGTTTAGTGTTTTTCTTGAATTTCTTTGGGAACTCATCAGGATCGACAAATCCCTTTCTATCAAAAGGAATATAATCGACTTCAACGCCGTTGTATTTATACAAGTGATAAAGCGGCCTTAACACCGAATTGTGTTCAATCGTGGTTGTTATCGCATGATCGCCCCCTTTAAGGATTCCGTTTATAACGAGGTTTAAGGCGTCAGTAGAGTTATAAGAAAAACAAAGTCTACTCGGGTCTTTTCCGTTAAAAAATCCCGTCAGCATTTCTCGGGTACTATCCACTAGTTCTCCGGTTTCCATACACAGATCATATCCTGAACGTCCAGGATTTACTCCAAAATTCCTGTAGAAACTATCCATAAAAGTATAGACTTCCTCAGGCTTGGGGAAGGATGTTGCGCCATTATCCAGAAAGATAAGTTTGTCCATCCTATACCTCCAAAATTGCTCAGAAATTAATTATTAGGGAAAACAGCTTGAAATAAAATTTATATTAAATTCCAGGGTAAAATCAAATTATTTTTTATAAAAAATTGACAGGGATTTTCATCTTGGAATAAAATTTATATTCCTTCAAAAGAATTTATATTATCCAAGGAGTCATGGATGAGAGGGGATTACAAATTTTTACACTTCTTCATTGGGCTGGTTTTTCTTTTATGCCTCTCGAACTGCGCTTTCCTGGAAAAGCCTTATGATCTTGTGATAAAAAACGGCATCATAATAGATGGCACGGGAAATCCATGGTTTAAGAGCGACATTGGCCTGAAGAATAAAAAGATCGTCAAGATTGGTTTAATTAATGAAAGCCATGCAAAGAAAAGCATTGATGCTTCGAACTTAATAGTCAGCCCAGGATTTATCGATATCCATACCCATTGTGACCGCAAAATCGCAGAGGTTCCAACAGTCGATAACTACATTTATCAGGGTGTAACAACTGTTATTGGTGGAAACTGTGGAGGTCATCCTTTTCCCTTGAAAGAGCATTTTAAAAAAATCGAAGATCAAGGAGTATCTGTAAATTTTGGCTGCCTTATCGGACATAACACAATTAGAAGAAAAGTTATGAGCTTTAAGATGGAGGCACCTACAGAAGAAGAGATGGAAAAGATGAAGGCTCTGGTTGATGAGGAGATGAAAGCCGGAGCCCTAGGATTTTCAACAGGACTTTCTTATCTTCCAGGCATATATTCCGAGACAGAGGAATTAGTCCAGCTTGCTTCTGTTGTTTCCCGCTACGGAGGAATCTATGCTACTCATCTTCGAGACCAAGGGAGTCATATAACTGAAGCCATTGAGGAAGCAATCGAAATAGGCGAAAGGAACAAGATTCCTGTCCAAATTGCTCATATAAAACTAGCCGATGATGCCGTCTGGTTTCAGCTGGAAAGGATAACAGGACCGGTTGAAGAAGCCCGCAAAAGAGGTGTTGAAGTCACCCTCGACCAATATCCTTATACTGCCACAAGTTCTGGGTTTACCAGCAGCTTGCCTTCCTGGGCTTTCGAAGGTGGGAAGGAAAAATTCCTGGAAAGATTAGAAGATAAAGAAGCTTTTCAAAAAATAAAATCTTTCGTCATCAAACGAAGACTTAATTCAACAAAGGGAATTAACAAGCCAGAGACCATTTATATTGCCCGCTCAGAGAAATTTCCTGAGTATGAAGGCAAAAACCTCCAGGAAATCCTTCTTTCTTTGGGCAAGAAATCAACTACAGATAACGCTGCTGATTTAATCGTTGAAATCGAGAAAAACGGAGGAGCTTCAGGCGTTTTTTTCCAGATGGATGAAAAGGATGTTGAAGGCTTAATGGGTCTTCCGTACAACATGCACGCCTCTGATGGTGGGATTCGGATTAAAGGCGAGGGCACTCCCCATCCGAGAAACTATGGCACTTTTCCCAGAGTCATCGCCCATTATGTAAGAGAACGTGGAATTATTCCCCTGGAAGAAGCCGTGAGAAAGATGACATCTTTGCCAGCTCAAACATTGAGGCTTAACAAAAGAGGTATAATTAAAGAAGGTCTGTATGCAGATTTGACTATTTTCGACAAGAACTTGTTTACGGATAAGGCCACATATCCCGATCCGCATCAGTACAGTCAGGGACTTATGTATGTCATTGTTAACGGAGAGTTGGTTGTAGAACAAGGAAAGCACAACGGCGGTCTCCCGGGAATGGTTCTTTACGGATATGGCAAAGATTAGAGAGATGTATAATGATAATTAAAAAAAACGATGATGTCCCTGAAGGCGCAGTTTTGGAAGAAGGAATAAAGAACGTCACAAGAAAAATCCTCATAGGACCAGACGATGGCTCTTCTAAAATAGTCATGAGGCATTTTAAAATCTTTCCCAAAGGTCATACTCCTTTCCATAGCCATGAGCATGAGCATGTTGTCAAAATAGAAAAGGGCAGGGGAGTGGTTGTCGACGAAAACGGAGAGGACATCACTGTTTACCAGGGACAAAGTCTTTTAATAGAAAAAAACAAAAATCATCAGTTTAAAAATCCTTTCCAAGAACCTTTTGAATTTTTGTGTATCATCATTAATCCAGAAAGGGTGACCTGAGATTAGATTATTTTGCTAAAATCCCAGATGAAGGTTAATCCTAACAGAGCCATCGAGTTCCTCCTGGCAAGAGGGAACCTACCCATCCTTTACTGGCTAAAAAAGGACATTCTTGAAGTTCCAGTGGATAGGGAATTCAAAAATCTACAAAAATTTGCTTCCCGTATAAGGATCTTGAAAAGCCAAAAGCCAAACGGTGGGTGGTGTAAAAGAAAATACGAAGGTCACCCTCGCTGGGAAAAGACCTATTACATCGTTGACACGCTAAAAAACATGCTCAAGTTATATAACTTCGGTTGCTCTCCGAAGGAAGAAGGGATTAAAAAGGCGATAAAATTCGTGCTGTCTACACAATCCGCAGCAGGAGATTTTCGCGGAGCTTATCTTAATGAGTATGCACCCACATATCATGCACTGTCTCTTGAAATCTTGTGTTTTTTTGGCCTTTATAAAGATGAAAAGATCCAAAAAGGATTCCGGTGGATTATAAATAACAGGCAAGACGATGGAGGCTGGGTCATCCCTTATCGGACTATAGACCAAGAACAGCTTAAGAATCGATATAATTATGAAGCCCAATTAAAGCTCGAGCCTATTAAGCCTGATAAATCTCAACCTTTTTCCCATCTTGTTACAGGAATGGTACTGCGTGCTTTAGCAGCATCTCCAACATGGAGCAAGAGTAAAGAGGCCTGGAAAGCAGGAGAGCTACTGATGAGCAGATTTTTTAAGGCAGATAAGTATAATGATCGATGGCTTCCATCTTTCTGGGAAGAACTTGCTTATCCTTTCTGGGCCACTGATATTTTAAGCAGCCTTGATTCTCTCTCCAAGATCGGATTCCCTGTGGAGAATGAAAATATCCAAAAAGGATTAAACTGGATACTGGAAAAACAAAACAAACAGGGTTATTGGGAAGCTAGAAACAAGAAATCTACCATTGAAGACCATCTCTGGGTGACCTTTGCGGTTCTGAGGGTTTTGAAAAGATTCGGATTGCTGGATCTTTAACCTTACTAAAAGCCCCTCTTTCAACTTACGTAATCAACAAGGCGGCCTTCCAATTCCATAAGAATTTTTAGAAGTCCAGCTCTAGTAAGATAAAGGCTCTGATTCATTCTTGCATTTTCTTTAAAATCCTCATGCCAGAGGATAATATTTGTAAAAGAGCTACTGCCAAAATAACAATTCTTTATGTTCTTTATTAGTTTGTTTAGCGATTCTGGGTCAAATTCATTTTTAGATATAATCTTCTGCGACTCATCATGAAAGTGGGAGAAGACATTCGCCCAATCACGAGTGTTGCCAGCTTTTAATAAAAGGGAAAGCTCATTCAGGATAAGAGCAAGCTCCTTTATGCGCCACTTTTCTATCTTTTGCATTGACATTTAATAATGACAAAACCGCCATAAAAAATCGAGCAGAATTTGAAGGATTATGAAGATGGAGACACAAAAAATGGGGCCAGTCTCCATTTCATCTTTTATTTCTTGGCGAGGGCTGGTGGGTGAAAAAACCCAGAGAAAGGCTGAGCGGGCACGGTTCCTCTCTGGAGGAGAGGGGAGCGAAGCCTGAAACCGAACAACTTTTGCCTCGCTGGGGCAAAAGTTGTGTGTTTTTGAGGGCCCTAGGCCGAGCCTCCTTTGAAATGGAAGGATAAAGGTGCTAACATGAAATCTTTGCAACCACACTGAATTCTAACTTTTAGATGAGATATTTTCTAAGCCTCGGCAGCAACCTTGGAGATAGGGAAAAGAACTTAGCCCATGCTCTCGCATTATTGGAGAAGGAAGGAGTTGAAATACTCAAAATATCCTCTCTTTATGAGACTCAACCCGTTGATTTCTCCGCTCAGCCATGGTTTTATAACCAGCTTGTAGAGGTCAGGATAAAGGCAAATCCCGAGGCCTTTTTGGACCTGATTAAAAAAATCGAGAACAAAATGGGAAGAAAGCGCAAGCAAAAAAAAGAACCTCGAACAATAGATATAGACATCATCTTGGCTGAGGACAAGGTTATCCACACAAAAGAACTCAAGGTTCCTCATCCCAGGATGGAGAAAAGAAACTTTGTGCTTCTTCCTTTTGTTGAAATATCCCCTCATACATTTCATCCTGTGCTCAAAGAGGATATGAAAACTTTACTGAAAAAATCGGATAACCGTTCAATAGTAAAACAAATAAAAAAATAGGCAGGTCATAAAAAGTAAGACCTGGCCTACGAAGATAAATTCTCTTTACAGTAAAAATCAATTCATTATAATAAGCTTTCTACCATGCGAAAACTTGCTTTTCTTTTCCTAATGCCCTCACTTTTGGCCATCCAATCTTTTGCCTTTGAAATAAAGGGAGAGGTGTTAAACCTTGAGGGGAAACCTGTCGTAGAAGCTGTGGTCCTTCACCGCCAGAGTGGAAACAAGGTGTTGACAGATGAAAAAGGTCTTTTTACTCTTCCTGTCCCAGATGAAGAAAAGATCCGCCTTGAGATCATTCATCCAGATTACATAGAACAAGAAATTGTCCTCACCTCCCAAGAGCTTTCAAAAAAGGTCATTGTAAGACTTATCCCATATATTATGCAGAGAGAAGAAATTGTCGTAACTGCCTTGAGATATCCTGAATCATCCGCAAGCGTTCCAGCCGCTGAAACGGTCATTCCCAAGGAAGCTCTCGAGGAAAAAATGTCTTCAAACATCACGGAGAGCCTTTCGAACATGCCTGGAGTATCTAATATCGGGGCAGGCGGTTTTTCTCTGGTTCCCAATATCCGCGGACTTGCAAGAAGACGAGTGCTTATTATGATCGACAATGCTCGCGTGACAAGCGATAGGCGCACAGGGCCAAACGCTTCCTTTGTCGATCCCAAAAATATCGAGAGGATCGAGGTTCTTAGAAGCCCTTCTTCAGTTTTTTATGGTTCTGATGCAATAGGCGGAGTCATTCATATTCTTACAAAAAAACCATCAACGCAGGAAAGAATTAGCGGGAGAATAAGCGCAAGATACGGCTCGATCAACAAGGAAAAAGGACTTGGATTTTCTGTTGAAGGCAGCAAAAAAAATACAGGTTTTCTCCTCTCTTTTCAGGGGAATGATGCTGAGAACTATTCCTCTCCTTCAGGCGAAATCCTCCAGTCTCAATTCACGCAAGCAAGCTTATTCACTAAAGCCTCTTATATAAACGAAAAAAGAGAGATTCATTTGAGCTTTCTTGGGTCACGAGGATACGATATTGGAAAAGCAAATCAAGACAGTTTGACCAAACCAACCTGGTATCCCCAGGAAAGCCAAAATCTTATCCAAATTCATTGGAACGAAAGAGGATTAGGAAATGGAGGCGAGTTATCCGTACACGCTTATTTCAATCCTCATTTCTTAGAGACAATAAAAGAAACTAAAGAAAATTCCTTGATAACAGAGGAGTCATACAGCAAAACACAGAGTTTGGATTACGGATTTCATCTTTCATACGGGAACAAAATCGGAAAACACCTCCGGCTAAAAGGAGGAACAGACTTTTATGGCAGATCCTCAGTAAAAGCTTATAACATAGACAAGAGTTTCGATTCAGCCGGCAATATCATCGGGGAGCTTGAGCAATGGCCTTTCAAGGATGGGAGTAGGAAAGATATTGGCTTCTTTTTTTCGCTTGATTACTCTGGTATAGAAAATCTCGATCTCGTGGGCGGGATTCGTTGGGATTACCTCCAGATGCAGGCCCTGCCAGGAGGCGCCGCCTACCCTGAGAAAAGAGGATATTACGCTTGGACTGGTTTTCTGGGCTGTTCAGCCAAGATATATGAGCAAATCGTACTCTTTAGCAATTTATCAAGAGCCTACCGGGCTGCAGGCCTGAACGAGATGTTTTATACGGGCATCACGGGCAGGGGATTCATCAATGCTAATCCCGATCTTAATCCAGAGACGAGCTTCAATATTGATGCAGGCTTAAAACTTATCCTCAAGAGATTTTTTGCTGGCATTTACTCTTTCTATTATGAAATAGACGACTTGATAGAACGCTACCTAATTAATCCAAATGAAAGAATTTACACATATGGGAATGTTAACAGGGGAAAGATCAGCGGATATGAGCTGGAAATAGAATATTATCCCTTCCCTGGGTGGAAAATATTCGGCAATTTTTTCTCTTTTAGAGGCAAAAGCAAGATAACCCAAGACGACTTGAATGATATCCCCCCTTCTCGTCTTTTTTTGGGAACACGGCTCTGGATTAAACGGCTCTCTTTCGAAATAAACACAACTCTCCAACAGGAGAAAAAAAGGCCCGGTCCTGCAGAAATCGCCATACCAGGCTACGGAGTGGTTAATTTCAAAGCCAGTTATCTGTATAATTCATCCTTTAGCATCTATCTTCTCCTATCTAATCTCTTAAACAAGAATTATCTAGCAAGGCCGGATCCTGAAAGCGTTGAAGAGCCTGGAAGAAATTTTATATTTGGACTAAGTTACTCTTTCTAATTATTCGTAGGGGTTTGATTTATCAAACCCGCACATTTAGTTATCTGCAACAGATTGAAAAACTCAATTGAAAAAACCATAATTGATTAATAAATACGAATAAAAAAATCGACTTTAAGAGAAGAGGAGGAAAAAATGAACTCATCAATATTCAAGAAAAGGTCAGGCCTTTTCTGTGTTTTCATTCTTTTGTCTGTATTTTTTATGTCTCAGCAGGCTCAGTCGTTTACCCTTGAAAACATCCTGAGCTCTGCTTTCCCCTCAAGCTTGGTGGTATCTCCCAAAGGAGATCTTGTGGCTTGGGTGTTTAACTGGCAAGGAAAGAGAAATATATGGCTAGCCAGGGCACCAGAATACAAAGCTAGCCAGCTTACAGCATATCCCCTTGACGATGGCCAGGAGTTAGGAAAGCTTGCCTTCGATTCAGAAGGAAAGATCATCGTCTATGTTAAAGGAGGATCTGCTAATCGGGCCGGCGAATATCCCAATCCCACTTCCAATCCTGAAGGAACAGAGCAGGCCGTCTGGGCCATAAAGATTGAAGGAGGAGAACCATGGCGACTCGGAAAAGGAAGCAATCCCGTGCTTTCCCCAATCGGAAATTCTGTGGCTTTCACTTTAAGAGGGCAAATATTCTTGACTTCCTTGGATGAATCTTCGAAGCCAAAACCCCTGTTTCAAGCTCGCGGGAGGAATGGTTCACCTACGTGGTCACCAGACGGTTCAAAAATTGCCTTTGTAAGCTCCAGAGAAGATCACAGTTTTATCGGGATTTATGACCTTAAGGGAAACTCCATAAGCTGGATTTCTCCTTCTGTGGACAGGGATGGATACCCAGTTTGGTCTCCAGATGGAAAAAACATCGCTTTTATTCGTTTTGCTGGAGCCATGGGAAGGCCATCTTTCAGAGGAGGAGCAAAATTTTCTATATTGGTTGCAGACGTTGACAGCGGGAAGGCAGAAGAGATATGGGAATGCCCGAATGAAACCGGAGGCTTTTCTCAGTATTATCCATCAAAAACATTGCGCTGGGCAGCCGGCGACCGTTTGGTCTTTTACTCTGAGCATGAAAAATGGATGCACCTCTACTCCATATCTGTAAAAGACAAGAAAATTATTTGCCTCACTCCAGGAGAATGCGAAGCAGAAGATAGTTTCTTATCAGCTGATGGAAAAACTCTAATATTCAACTCAAACTCTGGTGATATAGACCGTAGACACCTCTGGTCTGTTCCGTCCTCAGGAGGGAAGGCTAAACTTCTAACGGCTGGAGAAGGAATTGAATGGTCTCCAGTCCTTGCTTCCGGTGGAAACGACTTGGTGTTCTTCTGCTCAACTGCTTCACAACCCGCTGCTCCTGCTGTTATGAGCCTTAAGGGTAAGAAAAGGCGCCTTATCGCCCCTGAAGCCATCCCTGCCGAGTTTCCTGGGAAAGATTTGGTCACACCTCAACAGGTAATATTCAAGGCTCCTGATGGGCTTAAGATTCATGGGCAGCTTTTTCTCCCTAAAGGCGCAAAGTCCGGAGATAAGCGACCCGCAGTTATCTTCATGCATGGCGGACCGATTCGCCAGATGCTTCTGGGCTGGCATTACCGGGGCTATTACCACGGAGCCTACGCCATGAATCAGTACCTAGCTCATGAAGGATTTATTGTCCTTTCCGTGAATTTCCGCTCGGGCATAGGCTACGGTTATGATTTCCGTCGCGCTCCTGATCAGGGACCTCGAGGTGCATCTGAATATCAGGATATCGTGGCCGCAGGCCGTTACTTGAAGAAGCATCCTGAAGTTGACCCCAGTAAGATTGGCCTCTGGGGAGGGTCTTACGGAGGATATCTAACTGCCCTAGGACTTGCTAGGGATTCAGAGCTCTTTGCTGCAGGCGTAGATTTACACGGTGTCCATGATTGGTCTCTCAGAGGGAGACGACGCGATGGAGGAGGCTGGGGGATTAGCGGAGAGGATCTCATGGCTTCTGCCTATCAATCTTCTCCGGTTGCCGATGTTTATTTTTGGAGTTCTCCGGTGCTTTTTATTCATGGAGATGACGACAGGAACGTAGATTTCATCCAAACAACAGACCTGGTTCAGCGCTTGAGAAAATTGGGCAAAGCCCATGTTGAAATTCTCGTATTCCCTGATGAAGTGCATGGTTTTTTACGGCATGATATATGGCTAACGGTCTACAAAGCCACTGCAGACTTTTTCAACCGCTTTCTTAAATAACTATTTAATTCCCGCGTAAAAAATTGAGTTAAAGAGGAGCCTGAACGTTCCGTAGGATTGCGCTCTAAACTGCACCGGGAAGCCCAGAAGAATTATCTTGCCCTTTCCGTAGGGAATATCCAGGATCGTTGCTTTTTGGCGAATTATTTTGTCACCATAGATCCAACCGCTCATCAGAGGATTCTCTTCGGGATACTTGGAGATACTTTTAGGTTCCTTTTTTGCCTCAAATGAAGGCATAACATCAAAAGCACAGCTATTATCAAATACTGTGGCTGCTTCTTTGGGCATGCCGTAGGCTAAGGGGTGGCTGGTATCAAATTCCATCCGAAGGATTGACCCGGTGCAAACGAAATCACCACTTTTTACTTTTTTTAAAACGTTCCTGACAGGAACGCCGAAATGTTCAACAGCCAGGTTGCACGAAGCATTAATGAAAATTAACGTCCCACCGTTCTCGACATACGATTTTAAATTGCGAAGACCTCCGGGAGTGATTCCCCCTACGTACTTCGGTGGCATGGTTCCTTTGGCATGCCCGTTTATCACCGCTTCTGGCCTGTAAGTGTCGGGCATAATAATGACATCGTAGTTCGCATTAAGATTTCCCGCGCGGATATCCGCATCATGTATACTAGAATACAGGAATTCGTACTTCTCCAAGATTAACCTTGTCCAGCCTTCGTCTGCGCTCGCAAGCCAGGACTTATACATCCCCAGCCGAACTGGCTTGACACTTAAAGTCTTCACTTTAGGATCATGAGAAATGCCCGTAATCTTAAGGTCAAGGTCTTTAGCCAAATCACCCATGAAAGACCCTTTAAAGCTTGTTGAAGGAACGATAATCGTGCCTTCAGGAAAACGTGTGTTATTAGCTGAAAATGGCTCTTTTGCCCAGAAAACTTTTCCTCCCTGTTTATGAATTCTATTCGTTGCTGTGAAGCTATTATTGTCTTCGTGGCGAATAAGATAAGAATATCCAGACTTGCCTACAATGCTGCCTTTCTGAAGCTTGACATCTTTTACTTTGGTCATTTTTGACGTAATTAGCGAATTTGCTGAGTAGACCTTCATCCCAAACTGGTAGGGAAGGGTCCAGCCCATCATGTCGTAAGATTCAAACGGTGTTCCTTCGAATTTTACAGGATCAACGAGTCCCTGCCACAAATCCGGGTATTTCCTCAGGTCAGGATAGTTCTGTTCCTCAAACACATTTTTTATGAATAGGGCAAAAGGCTGCGTCATAGGAATGACGTATGTTCCAGCTGGATACTTTATTCCATCACATGTAAAAGATTCATCGCTCTTGTAGACATCGATTCCGAGCAAAATCATTCGGTTGAGAAGAAGAGAAGCGGTTGCCGGGTCGCGTTGATTTTCGGGAATTATCCAGGCATGAGGTGGCTCTTTAGTAAATCTATTTATTACATCTTTTCCCATCTTATACTTGTTGAAAAGTAACTCCTCACGATACTTGGAAGCAACATCAAGAACAGCCATGGATGCCGTCAGGCAGTAGTCCACAGCATCCTTAAGGCGCCACCAGCCTCCTTTCCAGGGATTCGGGTAAAAGGCAGACATAGTTAAATCACGATACTGTGCGGGAAAATCGCGGAGAGTGTAAAAATAAGGCGTTGCATAACGATAAAGAGCGGTTTCAGTGAGAATGGATACGATATTATGGGAATCCACCACCTGAGTCACATAACCGGGATACCATGTGTCAAAAATGATTCTGGATATGGCTCCTTCTTTGCCTTCTTCGTCAAACGCCGCCCCCATGGCAGAACCAACCAGGTTTTGCCAGCGGACGATGAGAGGATGAACATTAGGATTGGTTGGCTCTGAGTTGGGAGGAGTCCAGATTCGAGCAGGAAAAGGAGCTGTTTGATGATGATTATACAGAATAACCGGATACCATTCTTTATTAGCCAACCTTGTCAGATGTTGTGTTTCAACTAAATTGGCAATATAGGAGTCTCGGTTATTGTCGTGTCCTGCGTATATGTGGTATAGCCATGGCATGCGGGAGACTTCAAAAGGAGTCCCAACATTAGGATGGTACCATTCAGCCAAAAGATTCATCCCATCCGGATTAGCAAAAACAAGAACGACAATAACATCATTTAGAATCTTGAGTGTTTTCGCGTCCTTTGCCGTCACCAAATCATAGGCAAGCTGAATATTGTGTTGAGCAGGAGCACATTCAGATGCGTGGAGACCCCCATCGATATAGACGATTGCCTTCCCTTCCTTGGAAAGCCTTCTGGCTTCAGCGTCAGAAAGACCTTTGACCAAAGAGAGTCTTTTGATTATCTGTTTATATTTTTCAAGGTTAGCCAAATTTTCTTCAGACGAGATGACAGCATAAGTCATAGTCTGTTCCATTGATGTTTTTCCCTCATCAAACAGTTTGATTTTGCTGGAGTTTTGCTCGATTTTTTTAAAGTATTCTATGGCCTGAGTATAGGTAGCCAAATGATAATCAGCCCCAACTTTGAAACCAAGAACCTCTTCAGGCTCTGGGACACTCTGACTGAAACCAAGAAAAGAAAAAATCATGATGATAATGACGAACATTAAAGGTTTCATGTTTTTTAGCGCTTTCATCAATCCCTCCTTTTAGAACGCATCCTTAAAGTGGCGAATGGAGTATCCTTCTTTTTCATCGAAGGACAAAGATATTACATCAAACCTACACTCCAAGTCCTGAAGACTATTTTTCGCCATAAAACCTTCTGCTATCTTTCTAATCTGTCGCTGTTTAGAAGGCGTTACTGATTCCTCAGGAAAACCATAATCTGTGCTTCTCCTGGCTTTCACTTCTACAAAGACCAAAGTTTTCTGGTCATAGGCAATAATATCAATTTCGCCCCTGAACAAACGGAAGCCTCTGGTTACAATCTTGTATTTATTATCTATTAAGTAATTGAGAGCAGTTTTTTCGCCCAACTTACCAAGATCGTGAGGAGTCTGTTTATTTCTTATTCTTAACAATTTTCCATCTAACTCCGTCTTTTGTATCTTCTAATATGACTCCTTTCTTGAGCAACTCCTTGCGTATCTGATCTGCCAATTTATAGTTTTTATCTGCCCGGGCCTTCTCTCGTTCTTCTATTTTTTCCATGATCTCAGAGGATAAAGCCTCCTCTTCCTCTTCGGGGAGAACCGCTAAAACAGTGTCAAAAGAACGTACAGAAGATATCAGCCTTTCTGCATCTTTTTTGCGGACTTTTCCCTGAGAGATCAAGGTATTAGCTTTTCTAATCATTTCAAACAGCGCTCTTAGAGCAATAGAGATGTTTAAATCATCATCGAGTCCAGCTATGAATTTTTTATTCGCCTCATCAACAAGCCGCAAGATGTCCTTATTTTCTCCTTCTTCAAACTGACGATTCCTTAGCTCATAAAGAAAATCATTTATCCTCTTCAATGAAGAGTTGGCCTGTTCAAGAGCCTCGAATGTAAAATTAAGCATTTTTCTGTAGTGCGTGGAAAGGAGGAGAAAGCGCAGGCCATAGGTATCTATATTTTTGGCTAAAAGGTCACGCAGAGTGTAAAAGTTACCTTTGGACTTCGACATCTTTTCCCCGTCAACGATGAGATGGCGACAATGGAGCCAGTAGTTGACAAATTTTTTCCCAAAAAACGCTTCAGACTGGGCGATTTCATTCTCATGGTGAGGGAAAATATTGTCCACGCCTCCGCAGTGAATATCAAAGGTTTGACCCAAGTATTTAGAGCTCATTGCTGAGCATTCGATATGCCAGCCCGGTCTCCCTGGCCCCACTTCAGTTTCCCAGAAAGGCTCCCCCTCCTTTTTATCTTTCCAGAGGGCAAAATCATTTGCGCTCTCCTTATCGTACTCGTCTGACTCAATTCTTTTTCCTGGCCTGAGCTCTTTTAGGTCGATCTTCGAGAGACGTCCATAATTTGGGAATTTTGATATATTGAAGTAAACAGAACCATTCTTTTTATATGCATATCCCTTCTCGAGAAGGCCCTTTATGATCATTATCATATCCGGGATATGATCTGTAGCCCGCGGATAATAATCAGCCTTTGCGATGTATAATTTCTGGATGTCTTCAAAAAAAGCATCAGTATATTTTTTGGTGAATTCTTGAAGTTCTACTTTCTCAGCATTAGCTCCTTTTATGGTTTTGTCATCCACGTCTGTGATATTCATCACATGCGTGACTTTATAGCCCTTGAAAATGAGGAATCTCTTGAGCAAGTCTTCAAAAATATAAGCACGGAAGTTGCCGATATGCGCAAAATCATAGACTGTAGGTCCGCAGGTATAAAGCTTGACCTCTCCTTCGACAATTGGCTTAAAAGGCTCTAATTTCCCGCTTAGAGTGTTAAAGAATCGAATCATGATACACTATTATTAAAGATAACAATCAGCCGAGTCAATATTTATTCCGAGATTGACCGGGATTAGTTTTTATGCAATAATCTTCAAACTTAAAAAGGCGTCTTAGGTCATGAAGATTCGGATTGGGATTAGGAGAGAAGAAAAAAATCCATGGGAAAGAAGGACTCCTTTGATTCCTGTTCATGTTCGTGAAATGGTCAAAAATAATCCAATAGAGGTCTGGATTCAACCGTCATCAATCCGCATCTTCTCCGACAACGACTATCTTCAAGAAGGAGCCAGGATAGAAGAGGACCTTGCTCCATGTTCGATTATCTTTGCTATAAAAGAAATCCCTCTTTCATTTTTCAAAAAGGAGAAAGTATACATATTCTTTTCCCACACTATAAAGGGACAAACTCACAATATGCCCATGCTTCAAAGAATGATAGACCTCGAGTGTACTTTGATCGACTATGAAAGAATTATTAACGAGAAAGGACAAAGGCTTCTGTTTTTTGGATTACAGGCAGGACAGGCAGGAATGATCGATACTCTTTGGGCTTTAGGACAGAGGCTGAATCATGAAAATATAAAAAATCCCTTCTCTTCGATAAAACTGGCTCATGAATACGGGAGCCTGGTTGCAGCAAAGGAGGCGATAAAAAAAGCAGGATGGAAGATCCACGATGATGGCCTTGACCTTTCTCTTGTTCCCTTGGTCTTTGGTTTTGCAGGATACGGAAATGTCTCCCAGGGAGCTCAGGAGATACTCGATCTCTTGCCCTATAAAAAGGTTGAACCCGAGAAAATCTCCTCTTTTTTTGAGAGGAAGAATTATTCAGCTAGTAGTATTTACAAGGTTGTCTTTAAAGAAGAACACATGGTCAAGCCCATCAAATCTGATCAAAAATTTGACCTCCAAGATTACTACGATAATCCTCAAAAGTATAAATCGATTTTTGATTCTTATCTATCTTTCCTTACAGTATTGGTCAATTGTATTTTCTGGACCCCTAAATATCCAAGATTTGCGACAAAAAAAAGTTTGAAGCAGCTTTTTATGAAAAGCGATAAACCTCGTCTGCGAGTAATCGGAGATATTTCTTGCGACATTGAAGGTTCTGTGGAATGCACCCTACGAGCTACAACTCCTGACAACCCTGTTTTTGTCTACGACCCTATAGAAGAGAAAACAAGAGATGGGGTAGAGGGGAGAGGAATTGTCACTATGGCAACGGATAATTTGCCGGCAGAGATATCTCTTGAATCTTCGATCTTCTTTAGCAATGCACTTATGCCTCTGGTTCCAGCTATTGCTAAAGCAGACTTTTCTGCAGATTTTGCAGATTGCAATCTTCCAGATGCTGTTAAAAAAGCTGTTATTTTATATAAAGGGAAGTTTACCCCTGATTACGAATACATGAAGAATTTTATAAATCAATTTAAAGGAGAGACACAATGAAAAAAATACTAATTCTTGGAGCGGGCCTAGTGGCCAGGCCATTGGTCAGGTACCTCCTTGACCAGCCAGACTTTGAGGTTGAAGTAGCCAGCCGAACGGTGAGCAAAGCGGTGAAACTCATTGATAACCATCCCCAAGGCAAAGCTAGCGAACTGAATCTCAAGAATGAAGAAGGCCTAAAAGATGAGATCTCTAAAGCAGATCTTGTTATCAGTATGGTTCCTTATACTTTCCATCCTAAGGTCGCTAAATACTGTATTGATCATAAAAAGCATATGGTCACAACTTCTTATGTGAGCGAAGTGATGCATAATCTCGACACAGAGGCAAAAGGAGCAGGGATTTTGATCCTTAATGAAGTCGGATTAGATCCAGGGATAGACCACATGGAAGCAATGAGAATCATTCACGAAGTCGAGGAGAAAGAAGGAGAAATCACGAGTTTTACCTCTTATTGCGGCGGTTTGCCAGCTCCTGAAGCAAACACAAATCCTTTCGGGTATAAATTCTCCTGGAGTCCGATAGGAGTTCTACTTGCCGGGAAAAATTCAGCCCAATATCTAAAAGACGGTCAACAAATATTCATTCCTCCCCAAGACCTTTTTGATAATTACCTGATGATCAACATAGAAGGGCTGGGTGAGTTTGAAGGATATCCTAACCGAGACTCACTTCCTTATATCGAGCTTTACGGCATTAAATCAACAAAGACAATGCTTAGGGGAACACTCAGGAATAAGGGTTGGTGTTCAACTATTAAGAAAATCGTGGACCTGGGGCTCCTTGAAGAAGAAGAAAAGGATTGGACTGGCTTAACCTACAAAGGCTTTCTCAGGAAATTGATGAATGATCCTGAAGAAGAAGACATCAAAAAAGCCCTTGCTGCTCATTTAAATATCGAGGAAAACTCTGATATTATCCAGAGGTTTGAATGGCTTGGCCTCCTGGGCGATGAATCCCTCCCTTCAGAGAAAGACTCAGCTTTGAATATTCTTGGTACAAAAATGCTGGAAAAGCTTCAGTACGAAGAGGGGGAGAGAGATATGATTATACTCCAGCATCAGTTTATAGCTTCTTATCCTGGAGATAAAAAAGAGAAGATCACATCAACTCTTATCGATTTTGGTATCCCCGATGGCGATACTTCAATGGCCAGAACAGTGGGATTGCCCGCGGCTATAAGCACCAAGCTTATCCTTGAAGGTAAAATAGAAAAGACCGGAGTTCATATTCCTGTTCAACCTGAAATTTATATTCCCATCCTGAAAGAATTAAAAGAGCTAGGTATAGCCTTTAAAGAAAAAAAGGAAGAAATGTAAGAATTGACAAGAACGCGGGTTACGCTTACTTTTTATACTAGGAGGATAAATTGAGAAGAAAACCTGCAGTGAGCGGCTATTTTTATCCTGACCGAGAAAAAGATCTTCGAAGTATGATCGAGAGGATGGTCGAACCAGAAAAAGAAAAAGAAAAGGCCATCTGTGTTGTCTCCCCGCACGCAGGATTCGAATATTCTGGGCCGGTTGCTGGTGCTGTTTTCTCATCGGTCCAGATTCCAGATAAGTTCGTTATCTTGGGGCCCAGTCACAGATCAATCCAGTCTCGTATCGCAATAATGAAAGAAGGGGATTGGGAAACTCCTCTGGGTTTGGTCAAGATTGAATCTCGACTGGCAGAGCTTATCCTGAAACCATCTGCGCTTATCACTGAAGATGAAGTTGCCCATTTAAACGAGCATTCTCTTGAGGTCCAGCTTCCGTTTATTCAGTACTTTAAGAAAGATATCTCAATCGTTCCAATCTGTATTTCTTATTTTGTTTCGTTCGTAGAGCTGGAAGAGTTGGGGAAGGCTATCTCCTCAGGTATCAAAGAGTTCAAGGAAGAGGTGATGATTGTAGCCAGTACGGATATGAGCCACTATGTAGAACATGAAGTGGCGAAGAAAAAGGACTTTTTAGCCATTGATAAGATGCTAAACCTTGACGCCAAGGGACTTTATGACATTGTGCAGAAAGAAGACATCAGTATGTGTGGCTTTCAGCCTACCACTTCAGCCATTGTTGCCTCAAAGGAGCTAGGCGCAGAGAAAGCAACTCTTGTAAAATACCAAACATCTGGAGATACATCGGGAAATTATGATGAAGTCGTCGGCTATGCCGGAATAAAGATAAACTGAAGTTTCGAATCCAGGATCAGACCTAAAAAATGCAAACTTTCAAAGCCTGATCCCGTTTAAAACCTATCTTTTTCAGCTAACGCGTAACCAAATCACAGAGCAGCATGCTGATTTAAAAGACATTTACATCCACTGCTCGTTAAGAAAAGCTTAATTCATGTAAGTTATACATATAAAATAAATTATAAAATCATTAACCATTCACGACAGTCCGTTACAGATTGCGTGTAATTTGACAATATTTTAGATTTAATGCTATAAATTTTTTGGAGTAAATCAGTGCGAGCTAGCATTTTGAGAGAGAAAGACAGGCGAATTCTCAACTTGATAGTTGAGAGCTATCTAAAGACAGGAAAGCCTATAAGCTCTGGGTATATTGCTCAAAGGAGCCCTCTGTCTGTTTCGTCTGCTACGGTAAGAAACATAATGTCAAAACTAGAAGAACGCGGCTTTCTCTCTCAACCTCACACCTCTGCAGGACGTGTTCCAACGGATAAAGGCTTAAGACACTACGTAAACAGCCTGTTTGACGAAGTCATTATCCCTGAAAAAAAGATCGACCTTCTTTCAGAAAATCTTGTCCTTCAGAAAGGTGATTTCCACTCTTTCCTCAACCAGGTGTCCGGGATCCTGGCTGACTATTCTGATAACTTAGGTTTTGTACTTTCTCCGAGGATTTCAAAAGTAAATTTTAAGCATATTCGTTTTATTAAAATATCTGAAGTCAAAATAATGATCATCTTAGTTACGCCTTCAAACTTCGTCCTGACTGAGATTGTCCAGACAGATTCTTACTTTACCCAGGCCGAGCTTGACAAAGCCTCTCAGTATATCAACCAGAGCTTCAGGAATAAGAACTTACATTTCGTTCGGGATTACTTACTTCATGAACTTCCCAAATATAAGCTAAAATATGAAACTATAATTGATAGATTAACTACTCTATTGAAAGCTTATATTTCTCAGGAAGAGAGCGAAAACCAGATTTTCTTCCAAGGTACGCCAAAGCTTTTAGAGAAGCATGATCTTTTTGAAATGGAAAAGTTACAGTCTCTTTTTCAAAATTTCGAAGAAAAAGCAAAACTTGCCAGACTTCTTTCTGACTTCATCAGTCTTGAAAGAGTAAAAGTGATGATTGGCTCTGAATTGGAAATTCCCGATATATCAGATTGCTCTCTTATTCTTTCTCACTATGGCTACCATAGCCAAGTCCTGGGTTCCTTAGGCATAATAGGACCCAAAAGAATTCAATATAAAAAAATCATACCCCTTGTGGATAGTATTGCGAAAAGTCTAAGCCAGACAATAAGCTTCAGCCAGTAAGGAGAAGATATGGTAAAAAAAATTGAAGTAAAACCTACTGAGACCAAAGAAAAAGATCATAAAGCAAGACAAGACAAAGACAAGATATTAAAGGATAAACTCAACAAGAGAGAATCAGAAATCAAACTTCTTAAAACAGAAAATAAAAAACTGAAAGAAGAATACATGAGAAAATTAGCTGAAATGGAAAATCTAAGGAAGAGGGTAGAGCGAGAGAAAGGTGAGTTCTATCAATATGCCCTTTCTGAATTATTAAAAGAGCTATTTGATGTTCTAGACAATTTTGAAAGAGCTTTAGAAACTCAAAGCAAAGGAAACGGCAAGAGCTTCCGAGAGGGCATTGAGATGATATACAAACAGTATCAAGACCTACTGATGAAGCAAGGTGTTAAACCCATAGAAATCAAAGAGAAAAAATTTGATCCTCATCTTCACCAAGCTTTTATAACTGAAGAATCAGATGAGGTTGAAGAGCCCGAGGTTATCGAGGAATTGCAGAGGGGCTACACTCTACATAACAGGCTTCTTCGTCCAGCCCTTGTAAAAGTCGCAGTTCCCAAAAAAAGCTAACAAATATGGATTACAGTATCGGGAACGAGTTTATAAAGAAAAATTCTTTCCTACTTAACACAGAAAATGACAAAAAAAGATTTTTATGAAATTCTAGATCTACCACGGAATGCAACATCAGAGGAGATAAAAAAATCCTACCGTCAGATGGCTCTTAAATACCATCCTGACAGGAATCCTGGCGATAAAACGGCTGAAGAAAAGTTCAAGGAGGCTGCCGAGGCTTACAGTGTGCTCATTGATCCTGAAAAAAGGTCAACCTATGACAGATTTGGGCATGATGGATTACGAGCAGAAGGATTTAGCGGCTTTTCCGGGTTTAATTCTTCAATCTTTGAAGACTTTGAAGATATATTAGGCAATTTCTTTAGCTTCAGCTTTGGAGATTTATTCGGGACTCAGCGTAGAGCAAGAGCCCATTATCCCCAAAGAGGGAGAGATCTTTCTTTGGATCTTGAAATCTCTTTAGAAGAAGCTGCATTTGGGGCAGAAAAAGAAATCAAACTTGACAGAGTCGAGCTGTGCTCTGTCTGCCATGGCTCGAAACTGCAACCGGGCACTCAGAAAACTGTCTGCCGACAATGCCAGGGCAGGGGACAGGTTCGCTATCAGCAGGGATTCTTTGCAATTTCACGAACATGTTCCCACTGCGGTGGATCAGGCGAAATTATAACCACACCCTGCAAGGAATGTCGCGGCTCCGGAAAAATGAGAAAAAAGAAAGATTTAAGGGTGAAAATTCCACTAGGTATAAAAGACGGCATGGGGCTCAGACTGGAAAGAGAAGGAGAAGCGGGAGATAGAGAAGCTCCAAGGGGAGATCTTTATGTTGTCGTCCGTGTAAAAAAACACGAGATTTTTGAAAGAGAAGAAAATAATCTTTTCTGTCAAATTACAATATCCTTTATCCAGGCCGCTTTGGGCGCAACAGCAGAAATTCCAACCCTCGAAGGGAATGAGGTTATTAAAATTCCTGCTGGCACCCAACCGGGTGAGGTTTTCAGATTAAAAGGAAAAGGCATAAAATCCCTTGGAGGTTACAGAAAAGGAGACTTATTTGTTAAAGTTAACGTTAAAATCCCTGAAAAATTGACCAAAGAGCAAAAAGCGCTGCTCCAAAAATTTGCGGAATCCGCAGGAGAGGATTTAAAAGCTGTGTACAAAAGCATTATCGATAAAACAAAAAATATAGTTCACTAGAGTAAAGTTTGACTTCAAATCGCTTCTTCGTCAAAAAAAGCGACATCAAGTTCCCCACTTTCCTTCTTTATGGGGACGAACATCATCACTTGAGCCGGGTAGCCAGAGTAAAACCAGAGGAGAAAGTCTGGCTCTTTGACGAGCAAGGCACAAACTACCTGGCAAAGGTCGAAGAAATAAGAAAAAATATGACCCGCGTGTCTATCCTTCAAACCTTAGATAAAAATAAACCCAAGATTAAGATTACACTGGCTCAAGCTCTTCTTAAGTCAAAAAAAATGGATCTTATCATCCAGAAATCTACAGAGCTAGCTGTTACAAATATTATCCCGGTTATTACGGCTCGGACTATCGTAAAAATTGAGGAAAAAATTCAGAAAAAAATAGAAAGATGGAAAAAAATTGCTCTGGAAGCGGTCAAACAAAGTCAGAGGTCTTTTATGCCTTCCATATCATTTCCAACCCCTCTCGAAAAACTTGTTAAACGAAAAGGGGACGAAAAAAAGCTTCTTTTAAGCGAGAATAAAGGGAAATATTTAAGAGATATTTTAATCAAAAGCTCAGGCTCTGAGCTTAAGATTCCGAAACTTCCTTCTTCTGTTCTTATTCTCATCGGACCAGAGGGTGGCTGGACTGATGAAGAAGAGAAATTTATTTTAGACAATGGGTATGAAGCAGTCAGCTTAGGCGAACAAACACTAAGAGCAGAGACAGCTGCTCTTTGTAGCCTGGTATTGATTTCTCATTTTTGGAATTTATAGGATGTTTCTCCAAGGTCAAAAAGTAGGCAAATACGAGATATTGCGTTCCTTGGGCAGCGGTGGCTTTGGCTCGGTTTTTCTGGCGAAGGATACCTGGCTCAATATAAAGGTAGCTATCAAAGTTCCCCATAAGCAATCCTTAGAACTCTTCAAGCTTCTTAAAGAACCAAGGCTTCAAGCTGCACTGAATCACCCGAATATCGTCCGTATGATTGCAGCTGAGAAGGAAAATAAAATCTTCTTTATGGTGATGGAATATGTTAAAGGAAAAACGCTGGAGAAAATCTTAGATAAAGAAAAAGTGTTAGAACTAGAAAAGGCCATTGATTACATTACTCAGATCTCTTATGGCATTGATCATGCCCATAAAAATAAGATAGTTCATAGAGATTTAAGACCATCAAACACCATAATTTCAGAGGACGGGACAGCAAAAATCACAGATTTCGGAACTTCTGCTTGGCTGGAGAATGTACCTTATGCCTCGACAAGAATTGGCTCTCCCCCTTATATGGCGCCAGAACAATTCTTGGGTAAGTCAACCTATGGCTCAGATATTTACTCTTTAGGCTGCATATTTTATGAAATGGTATTGGGCCAAACTCCGATTATTGATGCTGATCCGTTTAAAATCCTAGAAAGAGCTCAAAAAGGGAAAATTAAACCCCCTCGATTAATGAATAACAAAATTCCTAAAGAGATTAGTGATATTATAATGCAATGCCTCTCAGCTAAAGTTGAAGAAAGATATCAAAAAGCTTCAGAGATTATCAGACATCTCTCCGCATTCAAAGGTAAAACATCAGAAAAATCTGAAATAGAAGATATATGGGGGAGGATCAAAGCTAGGGAAAAAAGGATAACAACTTTGTGCTGGAACTGCCACCGGCCATTACCTCACAAGGAAAAAAACTGCCCGCACTGCGGGGAAGGAGTCTGGAGTTAAAATAATGGGGTCAGGTCTTGTTTTTTGCTTTTATAGAGGTAGTCACAAGTCCTGTTTTTTGCATTTCTACAGGTAGATTCAGCTATTGCTTTGTGAGTTCGTACTAATTTTTCCAAGCAGGCAAAAAACAAGACCTGACCCCTAATTGGTTTGACTTAGGTCAATGGTTAGGATAAGATGAAGTCGCTAATTCAAACTGCAGGCACATCAATTAAATATCATAACGTAATTATTAAAAGGAGTAATGCATGAGCCCTTTTAATGAAAAAAATGGTATGGTTTGGATGAACGGCAAAATAGTTCCCTGGAAAGAGGCTAATATTCATATCGCTTCCCATGTTATTCATTATGGAAGCTCTCTTTTTGAAGGGTTCCGAGCCTATGATACTCCTAAAGGGCCCGCTATTCTTCGGAATAGCGCTCACATAAAAAGGCTTTATAACTCCTGTAAAATGTACCGCATGGAAATCCCGTTTACTCAGGAAGAATTCGAAAAAGCTGTTATTGAAACGATAAGGGCAAATAAGCTTAAGGCTTGCTATATCAGGCCGGTTGTCTACAGAGGATATGGTACCTTAGGAGTGGATCCTTTCCCCAATCCGATTGACTGTGCTATACTTGTCTGGGAATGGGGACAATATTTAGGCGAGAAAGCTTTAGAGAACGGCGTAGACGTTAAAGTTTCTACATGGCAGAGGATGGCCCCTAATACCTTTCCAGCCCTAGCAAAATCCGGAGCAAACTACATGAACTCTCAGCTGATAAAAATGGAGGCCCTGTTAGAGGGTTATGTAGAGGGAATCGCGCTCAACGTAAGGGGGCACATTTCTGAGGGTAGCGGAGAGAATATATTCATCGTGATGAATGGGAAAATTCACACTCCGCCTCTATCTTCTTCCATTCTGCCTGGCATCACAAGGGATACGGTAATCTGCCTGGCCAAGGATTTAGGCATTACCCTAGTTGAAGAAACCATTCCGAGAGAGATGCTCTATATCGCTGATGAAGTTTTTTTCACTGGGTCAGCGGCGGAAATAACGCCCATTAGATCCGTAGATAAAATAACCATCGGAAGCGGCAAAAGAGGCCCAGTAGTCAAACGGCTCCAGGATGAATTTTTCGCTTATATTAATGGAGAAAGGAAAGATAAATATAATTGGCTAACGTATGTGTAAGCAAAACTAAATATTTAAGGAGTACGGAAAATGAAAATAGATGAGCTGCTAAAAATTGCGATTGAAAGCGACGCTTCTGACCTTCACTTGAAGCCAGGAAATCATCCCATTCTTCGAGTCAGCGGAGTTCTAAAACCTCTGAGTCAATTCCCGAGATTAACCCCAATGCACACTAAAGACCTTTGCGAGCAAATCACGACAGGCGCTCAGAAGGCCGCCTTGGAACAGAATTTAGACATAGATCTGGCCTATAGTTTTCCTGGGTTTGGTAGATTCAGGGGAAGCATTTTTAGACAAAGAGGATCCTTGGCTATTGCCATGAGAATCATTCCTTTAGAACCAAGATCTATTAAGGACCTGTTATTGCCTGATGTCTTGGAGGATATCTCAATGGAACAGCGAGGGTTGGTTATTGCAACTGGGACTACTGGAAGCGGAAAAACAACTACGCTGGCAGCAATGATTGACCACATCAACACGAACCGATCAGAAAATATTATTACCATAGAAGACCCTATAGAATATCTGCATAGAGATAAAAAATGCACGATCAGTCAGAGAGAAGTTGGGGTAGATGTAACGAGCTTTGCCAGAGGCCTCAGGGCTGCTCTGAGGGAAGACCCTAACGTAATTCTTGTGGGAGAAATGAGAGACCTAGATACGATAGAAACTGCTCTTGTTGCCGCCGAAACAGGGCACCTGGTTTTCAGTACTCTCCACACTCTGGACGCGCCAGAAACGATAAACCGCATAGTCACAATTTTCCCTCCTTATAGCCAGAAGCAAGTCAGGTTTCAGCTCGCAAGCATCTTAAAAGCGGTAATTTCTATGAGACTTATTCCTCGAGCAGATGGCAAGGGAAGAGTACCAGCAGTAGAAGTACTGATAAATACTCCTTTTATTCAGGAATGCATTACAAGAAAGGAAAAAATTGGTCAAATAAGGGAGGCTATTGCAGCCGGAGTTTCTCAGTATGGGATGCAAACATTCGACCAATCTATATATCAACTATATAAGGACAACCTTATCACTTTTGACCTGGGATTGCAGTATTCCTCAAGTCCGAATGACTTTAAACTAAGAGCTGCTGGAGTCCAATCTACTGGAGATGTTGCCCTCGAAGAAATGGAAAAAGAAATGACAAAAGTTGAACCAGACGAATAAATTTATAAATGAAGGCTCAGCAGATAAGAGAAGCCTTTCTAGACTTCTTCGCCAAAAAGAAACATAAAATAATCAAGAGTTCTTCTCTCCTTCCTAAGGACGATCCTACAATTCTTTTTACCAATGCCGGAATGAACCAATTTAAAAATATATTCCTGGGACTCGAGAAAAGAAGCTACAAGAGAGCAGCTTCTGTTCAAAAGTGCTTGCGAGTAAGCGGAAAACACAATGACTTGGAGCAGGTAGGAAAAACAAACAAGCACCATACTTTTTTCGAGATGCTGGGAAATTTTTCTTTTGGGGATTATTTCAAAAAAGAAGCCGTAGAATATGCATGGGAACTCATCACAGAGGTTTTCAAATTAAAAAAGGATGATATCTATGTCTCGGTATACGAGAAGGACGACGAAGCATATAAGATTTGGAAGGAGGATATCGGGCTTACCTCTGACAGGATATTTTGCTTCGGGAAGAAAGATAATTATTGGGCCATGGGAGATACAGGCCCCTGCGGCCCCTGTTCAGAAATTCATTATGACTTGGGTCCTGAGCTCGAAAAAGGGGAGCCATCTACGCTGATAGAGAAGGGGAGCGACCGCTTTTTAGAGCTGTGGAATTTAGTTTTTATGCAGTACGACCAAGACGAAAAAGGAAAGCTACATCCTTTGCCTTCCCCGTCGATTGATACAGGGATGGGGCTTGAAAGAGTAGCTACAGCTCTTCTCGGAAAAAAGAATAATTTCGATACAGACCTCTTCCTTCCCCTTATCGAAGCAATCTCCAATCGATCCCAAAGAGAATATCCCTCTCACGATGAAGAAGATATATTTGTAAGAATAATTGCTGACCACGTAAGAGCATTAACATTTTTAGTCGCAGACGGCATAATGCCCTCTAACGAGGGGAGAGGATACGTACTGCGGAGATTGATTCGTAGAGCCTTTCGCCACGGGAATTTAATAGGAATACAAGAACCTTTCCTGTATAAGCTTGTGGGGATTGTGAGTGATATCATGAAAGATTCCTACCCCGAGCTCCTTGCATCTACAAATTTTATCTCAAAAGTCTGCCAGTCAGAAGAAAACCGCTTCTCTCTGACCCTTTCCTCTGGACTCCGGACCTTCAACCAATACATCGAAGAAGCTAAGAAGGAGGGAAAAATAAAGCTCCCTGGATCAAAGGTCTTCAAGCTTTATGACACTTTTGGCTTTCCCCTCGATCTTTCTAAAGAACTAGCAGAAGAGAAAAACTTGAGTGTTGACGAGAAGAGTTTTTACAAGGAATTAAACGAGCAGCGCCAGCGAGCACGCCTGGCGTGGAAAGGTGAGGCACAACAGAAGGGAGTGAAAATATACGAAGAGCTGAAAGACCTGAGCCCTCGCTACGTTGGGTATGAAAAGGAGAAAGTTTTAGAGGCCAAGACCATTGCTCTTATAAAAAATGGTGAGAAAGTCCAAGAACTTAGCCAAGGTGAACAAGGAGAAACCTTTCTCAATCAGACACCCTTTTATGCAGAGGCCGGCGGACAAATTGGCGATTCAGGAATCTTAAAGAATCCTCATTTTTCAGCTGTAGTAGAGGATACATACTGTCCGATTCCCGAACTCATAGCCCATAAAGTAAAAGTTATTTCGGGGAGAATAAAGGTAAATGATAGCGTGGAAGCAGCCATAGACGTTTCGAGGCGCAAGGCCATAAGCAATAATCATACAGCTACCCATCTTCTTCACGCTTCTTTAAGACAAATTTTGGGTGATCACGTTAAACAGACGGGATCACTCGTTTCAGACGCAAGATTCAGGTTCGATTTTACACATTTTGCTCCTCTAAGCAGTTCTGAATTGAAACAAATTGAGCAACTCGTCAACGAAAAAATAAGAGAAAACATCGAAGTGAAAACAAAAATAACAACCATCGAGCAGGGATTAAAAGAGGGTGCAGTGGCCATTTTTGAAGAAAAATACGGTGAACGGGTGCGAATGGTCGTAATTAACGATTTCAGCAAGGAACTCTGCGGTGGGGTTCATGTCCACTCAACTGCTCAACTAGGTTTGTTCAAGATTATCTCAGAGTCCAGTATTGCTGCTGGCATGAGAAGGATTGAGGCGTTAACAGGAGAAGAAGCATTGAAGCACGTCCAGGAAACTGAAGAGCTCGTGGACGAAGTGCAGAAAGTCTTAAGTTCCCCTAAAAAAGAGGTGCTCACTCAGATTGGAAAACTTATGGATTCCCTAAAAGAAAAAGAGAAGGAAAACAAGCAGCTTCGGCAAAAATTTGCTCACCTAAAATACGGAAAGATAGAACTCGAAGAGGAAAAAATAAAGGGCAAAGCGAAGATAAAAGAGCGAGATAAAGCGGAGGTTAAGGTCCGAGATGTTAGAAAAGTAAAAGGAATATCCGTCCTTGCTAGAAGGGCGGACGGTTTAAATACATCCGAGCTCAGAGGGCTGGCTGATTCCCTTAAGCAGAAGATAGGCTCAGGGATTATAATCCTGGGAACTGAATCAGGGCAAAAGGCTTTTATGGTAATTGCGGTGACCAAGGATTTAACAGAGCGAGTTAAAGCGAATGAATTAATCAAGGAGATAGCTTCTGTCATAGGCGGTGGCGGGGGAGGCCGTCCTGATTTTGCTCAAGCAGGAGGTGCAAAGACCAAGAAATTGGACGATGCCTTAAAAAAGAGTTATTCTATCCTGGATAAGAAGATCAAATAGTTGAAAAAGGGGACAGGTTACTTTTTTCTTGCATGTTGTCGTCGAGTTGAAATTGTCCTCTTTCTTGCAGAAAAAGTGGTCTACCCCCCTTTTAGCAAGAAATATCATCCCGAAAGAGGATTGAAATAATCTTAGGATTTTGACATTATAAGTATTCCTGCAGGTTAAAAAAGAATTATGAAACAGCAAAAACACTTTAAATCGAAGATTTTTGCGTCTTTCATAATCCTGCTGATTATTTTTTTGTTTCCTTTAGAAGCGGATTCTCAGGAAAAGCCTCGACAAAATAAAAAATTTGATAAAATAATCAAAGAGATTGCTGAAAAATACCGTTTGGAAGCCTCTCTTATTCATTCCATAATTCGCACCGAGTCAGATTATGATCCCTACTGTGTCTCCTCCAAAGGAGCTTTAGGGCTTATGCAATTAATGCCTGAAACAGCTAGAGTATATGGTGTAGGAAATCCGTTTGAGCCTCGAGATAATATCGAAGGCGGGGTAAGATACCTTAAGGATTTGATTAACCTTTATAACAGGAGAACAAGGTTTGTCCTGGCAGCTTATAACGCCGGTCAAACAGCAGTAAAAAGGTACGGAGGAATTCCTCCTTATCCAGAGACAAGAAATTATATTGAAAAAGTGATGGCTTCATACCCAAAGTCAATCATAAAAACAAAAACGAAAGTCTATAAATATCAAGATTCTTCAGGAAGAGTAGTTTTTACAAACTGTCATTATCTTTATTCGTCCAACAAGACATCGGATAAATCCGATAAGTAAAAGCAAATAAAAGGGTACAGGTTGCTTTTTTACAAATAGCCTTTGACCAGGAAATTTCGCGGGATAATTTCAAACGTTGCCGGTAAGATACCCACTTGCTCTCCGTCAATCTCTATAAGGACATCATTCTTATCATCTTCAGCAAAAGCCTCTATTTTTCTGCCGCGAATCAACGATATCTTGGGATGGGACAGGTGAGTTCCAGTATAGATCTTCCAGGCATTCCTGAAAAATTCTAACATCTTCATCCCTTTCACCAGAACAATATCAAAAAACCCATCATCCAGCTTAGCATTTGGGGCTATTTTCATTCCTTTGCCAAAAATCCTCCCGTTTGAAATCGCTCCGATCATGTATTCATCGATAGGAAGTTCCTCATCATCTATCTTTAACCTCAGCTTTTTGTTTTTGTAAGCGATGAAGGTGGAGATTAGGCATCTCAGGTAAGAAGACGCCTTACGCCTCATTCTGCTCTGATTCACCTTTCTGACTACTTCTCCACCTATCCCAAAATCAGCGACATTGACAAAAAATCTTTCTTCCTCTTTTCCAGAATGACCCTTAAACTTCGCACTTCCCACATCTATCAAAGAGGAAGGAGCTTGGGTTATAACTTTCAAGGCATTCTTGAATCCATGAGGAATATTCAAACTCTTGGTAAAATCACACCCACTCCCAGAAGGCACGATCCCCAGAGATACTACTGGATTTATAATTTTTTGATTCTCATAAAAACCATTGGCGATTTCATTCATGGTTCCATCGCCACCGACTCCAACAATCAATTCTGTGCCTTCTTTAATGGCCTCCCTTGATATTTCAGTTGCTTGTAATGGCTTTTCGGTGAATTCGTATTTAAATTCTTTTAGAAAACTCTTCAGGCCTTCCTTAATCTGCTTCCAGTGTTTTCTTGTCTTGCCTTGATTAGATTCAGGATTGACTATCACCTGTGTCTTTAGGAACATCTATGACTCCTTCAATTTTGTCTAGTTTAGGTTTTTTCCCGAAAAGAGAAACCCCGATGATCCCGCCTAACGCACCTAAACCAGACAGAATGACAGCTGAGACCATAAGCCCGATTAAAAATCCTGCAACGGTTAATTGAGTGGCTCCACTTTCAAAAAAACCCTCAAATCCAGAAGGCATTTCGCCTCCATAATCGGCAAGACCTTCAGCCATTTTCTTAAAAAATTCTATGTTGAAAGAGTGAAAAGGTATGTTAACGAACGCTCTGACCACAGCAGCCACTATTCCTGTAAAAACACCCACAATTGCTCCGTCGCCGGCACTCAAAACAACAGAGGAACTTTTGGCAAGCAGATGGGCAGCGAGCATGCCTCCTCCTATTATCCAGAGGCAGCAAAGACAATTAATAAACGGGATTCCAGAGAGAACGCCGGCGGCAGCACCAGCGATCAAAGCTGAGGAAAACATTGCTGATTTTTGATTATCCATCCTTCCTCCTTCTCAGTTTGCTCTTCCTAATTCTATTTTGATTCATGTTTTATTTTCAAGAGATATTTTCAGGTGAAAAATCTTCTGTCCGCTTTTCTCTGACAAAATAATCTGCTAAGCCAGTTATGAAATAAAATGGTAAGATGGTTCCCCAGATGAACCCTGTCGTAAAGCGCGGCCAGTTGGGTGTCATCCAGAGACGCAGGAAATTTCCTGTGGCATCAATTACTATGGGTAGCGATATCAAGATAAAAATTCTAGCTCTGGGCAGAGTAAGATTTGAGAACTTTCTCAAGAAGGGATAGAGCCCGGTTCCTGCCAAGAACCCAAAATAGATACCTAGACAACGAGCGCATACGCCAAGAGGGTAACCTAGGAAGATAAAAGAGCGCGTTGGGTTTTGATGACAAAGGGGAGAGAAAATGCCATAGCAAAATGCCTGCAAACCAGAAGATTGGCTTTTCAAATAGGGAGCCAGGAAAATAATCCCGAGCCAAACGATAATCCCGAAGAGAATTAGCAAATATACGAGAAGAATTTTTCTAGTATTTTTCATATCATTGAAGTTACAAAAGCAGAGAAGGCAAAACAAAGCAGTGTAGCAAAATGCTTCATTTGGATTATTTTCACAGCAATTTCACTTTTTCAGGCTACTCGAGTGTTAAAATTTTGTCAATTCAACAGATAAGATTTGACAGAATATTCCTCAATGTGTAAATTTATCTTTGGCTTTTTTCTTTCATATATAAAGCTCATGATTTCAACAAGGAGGTCATAGTGAGGGGAAATAAAACAAAATGGCTAATTTTATTCATTTTTATCTTTTTTACGTCTGCTCTTATCTTTTCTCAAACTGAACAAGCCCAACAAATACTTGAAAAAAATCAAACAGGAGTTGTTTATCTCAAGGTCCTCGGGGACGAAAAAGAAACCGTCGCTGAAGGTTCAGGATTCGTAGTAGAGCAAAGAGTTGTGGCAACAAGTTATCTGTTGGTCAGTCAAGCAAAATCCATGGAAGGAAAGAATTTTAAAGGGAAGAAGGTAAAAATTGAAGGAATTTTGGCAGTTGATAAAAACTTGAATTTAGCCTTATTAAAGATCAAGGGCAAAACTCCTGCTCTCAGTTTGGGGAATTCAGACGAACTGAACATAGGAAAAAAAGTATATGCGGTAGGAGGTGATGAAACAGGAGAGATAGGAGCCTCAGAAGGAACAGTCAGAAATATTCTCGAGATTGAACCTACAAAAAGGTTTGCAGAAACTTCTCTCTCTATCCCCCAAAGTTTTAACGGAGCGCCGCTGATTGATGTAAACGGGAATGTCCTGGGTATGATCATTTTTCTAGAAAGAAGGTTGAAATTCATCCTTCCTTCTAACTTGATGAAAGGGGTGCAGAAAAAAAGCGTTATCAAATTCAAAGATTATCAGCATGAGGATTACCTGGCAACCTTTGAAGGTGCCTTTCTTGCTGGAAAAGTCGCTTCCTTACTCGATGAGACTGGGAGAGCACAAATTTATCTGGAAAAAGTTATCGAATTAAGCCCTATGAATATAGAAGCTGTCTCTCTTTTGGCATCTGTCTACAATAGGCAAAGAAATTATGAAAAGGCAGCATCAACCTACCAAAAAGTGATCGAATTAGATAACAACATGGATGATGCTCATTATCAATTAGGAATCGTTTATCTAAGGCTAGGGAAGTATAAAGAGGCAATCCCACCGCTGCAAAAGGCAGTCGAACTCAATCCTGACTATAAAGATGCTCATTTTTATACGGGAAATGCCTTTACAGAGCTTAAGGAGCTTGACAAGGCTGTTGAAGCTTACCAAAACTACCTCGACTTAAAACCTGAAGAGCCCTGGGAAGGTTATTATCGTCTTGGCTTATGTAGGATAGAGCTTAAACAGTTTGAGGAAGCCATCACGGCCTTTGTTGAAGCCGCAAAAGAGAAGCCTAAGGATATAAAGACAAATTATTATTTAGCTCAGGCCTCTGAGCAAGCAAAACAATATGAAAAAGCAGAGGAAACCTATAAACTTCTGGCCCAGATAAGCCCTNNAAGCCCTGAAGAAGCAGATAAATATTATAAAACCATTCTATTTATGTACGATAAGGCCGGTATTCATGACAAGGCCATTGAAGCTGCCAAAAGCATAATCGAACTGAAACCCAACAGCACAGCAGATATTTACAACCTTGGTCTGATGTACCAGAAGCATAAAAAATATGAAGAAGCCATAAAGACTTTCAACGAAGTTTTGGCTATAAATCCTGCCGACGAATATTCTTATTCAAATATAGGTTATATCTATTACGTTCAAAAAAAGTACAATAGTTCTATAGCTGCGTTTAGAAAGTTTGTGGAACTAGCTCCTGACAACGCTGACGGTTGGTTTTATATAGGCATTTGTTATATGCAACTCAAAAAATTTGATGCCGCCCTCGAACCTCTACAGAAAACCATAGAACTTCGACCTGACTACGGTAACGGTAACGCAATCTATAATCTGGCCATCTGCTACTTGAATCTTAAAGATAATTATAGTGCTAAAGAGATGTATAAAAAATTGAAAGCTATAAATCCCGGGCTGGCTCAAAAGCTTAGCCAGCACATTAGATAACAAAAAGAATTCCTAAAGCTGTCAGCATTGAGGAATAATTTATCTTGCTGAGGGCAGGGTTCTACCTGGTTACAGAGTCTAATCCTCTCGATCATATAAGCAATGAAAAATCCAGTTCATATAGCCATGAGATAAAGCTAAAATTGACAAAAGGCATACCAGTATGATATAAAAAAACATCAGACCAGGCCTACATAATTAAAGATAAATCTTAATTCTCTAAAACAAAGAGATTCGCACTAAAAGCTATCATTTATTAATACCTTTACATATAATTTTGTGAAACCTTAAAGGGCAGGTGGCGAAATTGGCATACGCGCTAGGCTTAGGACCTAGTTCCTGATAAAGGAGTGCGGGTTCGAATCCCGCTCTGCCCATTACTGCTATATTCAACAAGAGAGATTATTAACCGACTAAAAAGCAAATGAAAAGCAACATAAAAATCCTAAACGAATGCAAAAGAGAAATTGAGCTTGATATTGAAGCTGATGAGGTCATGAAGGAATTTGAAAGGATTGTAACCCAGTTTTCATCAAGGGCAAAAATTCCGGGTTTCAGGCCAGGGAAAGCTCCAAGGGACATCATTAAGCAGAGGTTTTATCCTGAAATAAAAGAATCCCTTTTCAATTCTCTTGTTCCCAAGGCCTTAAGCGGGGAGCTCAAGACTCAAAACCTCAATCCCGTAGGAATGCCTGTTGTTAATGACCTTCATTTCAAGGAAGGCCAACCTCTTCATCTAAAAGCACAATTTGAGGTGTGGCCTGAGTTTAGCCTTCCTGAATATAAAAAAATCAAAGTTAAGAAAAACGAGATCTCTGTAACAGAGGAAGATATAAACAAATCACTTGAAGAACTTCGCCTAAGATCTGCCCAGTACGTTCCGGTGAAGGGTAGGGGAGTAATCGAGGAAGATTATGTAGTAGTCGAATTGAAAGGGAAAGACTTGAAAACTAAGAAGTTCTTGCCTCAAGAAAAAGTTGTCATCCTGGCGGGGCATGCAGAAAATGAAGAAATCCTGAATAAAAAATTATTAGGATCAATGACTGGTGAGGAAAAAAACTTTACTATCGATTACGATAAAAATCACCAGAACAAGAAGCTTGCAGGAAAAGAAATCGAATATAATTTGAAAGTCATCTCCATAAAAGAAAAAAAAATTCCTGCACTTGACGATGAATTCGCAAAAGAGCTTGGTGAATTTAAAAGCTTGAAAGACTTAAAAGAAAAAATAAAAAAGGAAATAATTTCCTCAAAAGAAAAAGCTACAAGACAAGAGATGGCAGAGGAAATTATAAAAAAAATATCTGACAGGTTGAGTATTGGGCTGCCAGAGACTCTTGTAGAACAAGAGTACGTGGCAATCATGAGACATCTTCTTTCTTCCCGTGTTAAACAGGACATAAAAAAAGAAGACCTAGAAAAATTGAAAAGTGAAGGAAAGGTAAAAGCCGAACAAAACCTCAAGAATCATCTAATCCTAAAGAAAATAGCTGAAAAAGAAAGCCTGAAGGTCTCTGACCAAGAACTGCACGAAAAGTTCAAAGAAATTGCTAAAGCGAATAACGTACCCCTAGCACAGGTTATAGAAAGTGTGAATAAAGAAGGCAAAAGAGAAGAGCTAAGAAGCAGTATTCTCTTCAAAAAGACAGTTGACTTTTTAGTTGAACACGCTATAATAGAATAATCAGTATCTCATGATTTGAATCCCCCGATACTCAATCAAAGAAGGAACGGATTAAACTTTTATAGCATGAAATAAAATACTGGAGTATTTGAATGGAAGATTCCCACAGCTCCTCTGAAATTTTGAAGAATATTTCCTTAATCCCCTTAAGAGATGTTGTCGTTTTCCCTTCGACCTTAGTTCCTTTCATCATCGGTCGCGCTTCGTCTATACAAGCCCTGGAAACAGCCATGGAAAAAAATAAGATGATATTCCTATCTGCCCAGATGGATGCGTCTTTAGATGATCCAAGCCCGAGCGATATCTATTCTATGGGTGTAATGGCCAAAGTCATCAGAGCAATCAAAATGGACGATAAAAATGTCAAGGTTATCGTGGAGGGAAAAACAAGAGCAAGAATTATTGAATTCTTAAGCACCACTCCTTATTATCAGGTTCTGGCTAAAGAAATAAAAGAAATTGAGGGAGATAGCATCGAGACGAAGGAGCTGCTAAAAAGAGTTTTGACCCTTTTCGAAGATTATTTAAAGCTCAGCCAGAATGCAAACTTTGAATCCATCATTCCTGCTTTAAGGGATAATAGTCCTGATAGGATTGCTGATATAATATCCTCCCACCTTTATCTTCATTTAGAAGAAAAACAAAATCTACTGGAGACGATCAACAGCTTAGAAAGGATAAGAAGGCTTAATTTCATCCTTGAAAACGAAATTTTAAAAATTCATTCAAGATTGAAAAAGGACGGGAAAAAATATCCCCGGAGAAAATCACCTTTCGCAGATCCAGGCCAAAAAGTTTTCCCTACCAGCTTAGGTTATAAGAAGGAAGATCAACCTAACGAAATCGAGGAGTTGAGACAGAAAGTCGCTAAAGCCAATATGCCCAACGATGCAGAAGAAAAAGCTTACAAGGAAATAGAAAGGCTGGAGGCAATGCCTCCGATGTCAGCAGAAGCCACAGTCTGTCGAAATTACCTTGACTGGCTCATATCTCTCCCCTGGACGAAAAAATCAAGAGAGAAAAGGGATCTGAAAGAAGCCGAGAAAATTTTAAACGAAGACCACTATGGATTGGACAAAGTCAAAGAAAGGATATTAGAGTATCTTTCCATCCGCCAACTCGTGAAAAATCCGAAGGGTGTAATTTTGGGATTCATCGGCCCCCCCGGAGTAGGGAAGAGCTCGCTTGGCCGTTCGATCGCCAGAGCAACAGGAAGAAAATTTGTTCGCCTTTCGCTAGGCGGAGTAAGAGACGAGGCTGAAATTAGAGGACATAGAAGGACATACATAGGAGCTTATCCCGGAAGAATTATCCAGATGATCAAGAGGGCTAAAACAAAGAATCCTGTATTCCTGCTTGATGAAGTTGATAAGATGAGCATGGACTTCAGAGGAGATCCTGCATCTGCGTTGATGGAAGTCTTGGATCCTGAACAAAACAATACTTTCTTGGATCACTATATAGATACAGATTTCGACCTTTCCCAGGTTATGTTCATCGTGACGGCAAACATGCTCGAGCCTGTCCCTCGGCCTTTGATTGATAGGATGGAAATCATCCGGCTTCCCGGTTATACGGAGGATGAAAAGCTCCAGATTGCCAAGCAATTCTTATTGTCCAAACAGATGAAAATTCATGGTCTTAAGAAGCATAACATCAAAATAACTGACAAAGCCTTCATGAATCTCATTCGTGACTACACTAGAGAAGCTGGTGTGAGAAATATAGAACGTGAAATTACTTCAATCTGTCGGAAAGTTGTGAAAAAAGTCGTTTCAAAAGGTAAATCTTACGAAGAAAAAGTAAATCCTAAGAATCTGGAGACGTATCTGGGGATTCCAAGGTTCAGACGAGCAGAGATAGATAAAAAAGACGAGGTAGGCGTGGCCGTAGGAATGGCCTGGACAGAATTTGGAGGAGAGCTTTTAACCTTTGAGGTCACAAAGGTTCATGGAAAGGGGAACTTTACCCTAACCGGACATCTAGGAGAAATCATGCAGGAGAGCGCTCAAGCTGCGTTTAGTTATGTGAGGGGAAAAATATTTGAATATAACATTGCCAAGGACTTACACAAAAACTACGATATTCATATTCATGTTCCTGAAGTCGCAACTCCCAAAGAAGGCCCCTCTGCCGGCATAACCATCGCTACTTCTATAATATCTCTCCTTACAGAAATTCCGGTAAGCAAAAAAGTGGCAATGAGCGGAGAGATTACCCTAAGAGGAAGAGTTCTTCCTGTTGGAGGCATAAAAGAAAAACTACTGGCAGCTCACCGCGAAAGAATAAAAGAAGCCATTCTTCCCGTCGATAACAAGCCTGACCTAAAAGATTTACCAAAAAACGTAAAAGAAGATATCAAAATACATTTCGTTGAAAACATGGATGAAGTCCTAGAAATAGCCTTAACCAAAGAATTACCTATAAAGCCAAAAAAGAAAAAAATTGCCGCTACCTCTACACGTCCTGAAGGTGAAGAGGAAGGGGGAGGACCTCAAGAGCCGCCCGTAGCAGCTCATTAATATTGAAGAATTAAAATTTTTTCCATTAAATCAATATAAGATAACCGTCTAAAAATTAAACACAAGAGAGGTAAACAAAATGAAAGAGTTCAATTTAGCTGAACTTGAAGAAAAGAAAATCTCAGATTTACACAAAATTGCTGGAGAAGTAGGCCTTACAGATTACGAAACAGAGGATTCAAACAAGCACAACCTCGTTTTCAGAATCCTGGAAGCCCAAGCCAAAAAAAATGGTTTGCTTTTCTCCGAAGGAGTACTTGAATGTCTCGATGACGGATTTGGATTTCTAAGAGCACCTGAATTCAGTTATCTGCCCAGCCACGATGATATCTATGTTTCCCCTTCTCAGATCCGAAAATTCCAACTCCGAACAGGCGATACGATCTCAGGGATTGTACGTCCGCCAAAAGATGGAGAGAAATATTTCGCCCTTATCAAAATCGAAGCTATTAATTTCGCTCATCCTGACGTCATTCTTGATGCAAGAAGGAATGTGCAGTTTGACAATCTCACCCCACTTTATCCTTTTGAAAAAATCAAGTTAGAGGATGGAGACAAGAAAAACCTTAACGCCAGAGTGATGGATCTCCTGACTCCGATAGGAAAAGGACAGAGAGGATTGATCGTCTCTCCACCTCGAGCCGGAAAAACAACGCTGTTAAAAACAATTGCCAAATCGATCGAAAGAAATCATCCAGAAGTTTTTCTTGTTGTCCTTCTAGTTGCAGAACGTCCTGAAGAGGTTACAGATTTTCAGAGAAGCATTAACGGAGAAGTTGTCGCTTCGACCTTTGACGAACCACCCGCACGAAATGCTCAGGTTGCTAATATTGTGCTTGAGAAGGCAAAAAGACTTGTGGAAATTAAAAAGGATGTGACCATTTTACTCGACAGTATAACGCGTCTAGCAAGAGCTCATAATGCGATTATTCCCCCGTCAGGAAAAGTTCTTTCTGGAGGAATTGACGCCAACGCACTCAACAAGCCAAAGAAATTCTTTGGCTCAGCGAGAAAAATCGAGGAAGGCGGAAGTCTGACAATAGTAGCTACTGCCCTGATTGACACTGGAAGCCGAATGGATGAAGTCATATTTGAAGAATTTAAAGGAACGGGCAACATGGAGATCAATCTAGACAGAAGGCTTGTAGACAAAAGATTATTCCCGGCTATTGACATAACCCGCTCTGGGACCAGAAAAGAGGAGCTCCTTATCAAGGATAAAGATCTCAACAGAATATGGATATTGAGGAAAGTTCTAAGTCAGCTCGGCGAGGTTGAAGCTATGGAGTTACTCCAGGATAAGATGTCAAAAACAAAGACCAATAATGAATTTTTAGAAGCTATGAGCAGAGGTTAATTTGAAAGCGGTCGCTTTAGAAAGTCAGCCCGCATCAAAGAACATTAGCTAAATCCCTCTGAATCTTTCAAACATCTTTTAAAAGCCAAATCTTAAAACATCCCTTGATTCTGCTATACTAAGCTGGATCATCATCTATCAGATTTCAACCACACAATAGGGGAGAGGTATATCTAAATAAGGCCTCATTTCCTATTAGGGCACTCATGGTGCGATTAAGTTGTTGAAATTAAATAAATTAAATACTGATTAAGAAGAAAAAATACAGAAACGCCTGCGATATTTACCCAAAATTTTTGTTGAAATATGCGGTCAAATCTAAATAATAGTGAAGTGTAAAAATACGATAATAAACCTTATCCCTCTCTTTAAACAGATCTTGGAATCGTATTTTTTTTCATCAAGGAGGTCCTAAATGAGAAAAAACTTTAAATTACCGAGGACTATTCATATCCATCTCACACTGGTCGTTATCTGCCTAGTTTTCTTGACCCAGGTCACCCTTGCTCAAAAAAAGATAACGTCTCCCCAAGAATTCTTTGGATTCAAGCTCGGTAGCGACAGAAAAATCGCACGCTGGGACAAAATCGTCGACTATTTTAAAGTTATAGAAAAAGAGACCCATAAGCTCAAGGTTATTAACATGGGACAGACCACGATGGGCCATCCCTTTTTGCTGGTCATCATATCTTCTCCAGAAAATCTGGCTAACCTAAACAGGCTGCAAGAAGTAAATGCCAAGATAAGCGACCCACGTGGGATCTCAGAGGCAGAGATTAAGAAGCTCGTCATTGAAGGCAAGGCGGTTATCTGCCAGTCCATGAGCCTTCACGCCACTGAGATAGGAGGCACCCAGATGACTCCTGAACTGACCTATGAACTCGTAACGCGGTCAGATGAAGAGACGCAGAGGATCCTGAACAATGTTGTCTTCTTCTTGATGCCGAGCTTTAATCCAGACGGCCAGATAATGGTTACTGATTGGTATCGTAAGACAGTCGGCACAGAGTTCGAGGGCGTTGGTCTGCCATGGCTGTACCACAAATATGCAGGCCATGATAATAACCGGGACGGAGATTTTATCAACTTGGCTGAATCAGTTTACGTAGCCAAGATAATGTTCAGGGATTGGGTTCCCCAAGCATACATAGATCATCATCACATGGGAAGTTATGGTGCCAGGTTCTATGTTCCGCCCTACTGCGAACCCATTCGTCCTTATGCCGACCCTCTCATTTGGAGGGAAATCAGCTGGTATGGTGCCCACATCGCCTATAAGTTGGAGGAAGCAGGAAAATCAGGAATCCTCAACGCAGCTCAATACCCTGGTTGGGGCCATTTCGGATGGCACTGGATCACTCCCTTCCACAACATCGCAGGCATGCTCACTGAGTCAGCCAGTGCAAGGCTGGCATCGCCCCTGTTTATCCATCCAGAGCAACTAAGGGGAGGCTCCAGGGCGTTTCCAGACTATGAGGCTCAATCCACCTTCCCCAATCCCTGGCCTGGCGGCTGGTGGCGCCTCCGGGATATCGTCGAGCAGAAAAAGATCTCAGCTTGGGCGCTTCTGGACCTTGCCGCCAGGAACAAAGAGACCGTCCTCTGGAACGCCTACCTCAAAGCCAAACGCCAGACAGAGCGAGGCACTCAGGGCAGGACTAAAGCCTATGTTATCCCTGTTGCTCAACATGATTCTCTGACCGCTGTGAAGATGGTCAATACATTACTATTGTCTGGTATTGAAATCCGTCAGGCTAGAAAAGAGTTTATTGTGGGCGGTGTGGTCTATCCGAAAGGCTCTTACCACATATCTCTAGCACAACCCAAGATGGGTTTAATCCGCAATCTGCTCGGCCAGACTGATTACGCCGACAACGAATGGACCAGGGACAAAGACGGCTCCCCCCGCCGACCTTATGACCTGGCAACGCACACTATGAACGAGTTCATGGGGGTCCGCGTCGACCCGATTAACGAGGCGGTCAGTGGTGATTTCCAGACTCTGACAGGCCAGATTCGCGTCTCAGGGGCTTTTGCCTCAGGAAGTTCAAATTACGTACTTGACGGACGTCTGAACGAGAGCTTCAGGGCAGTAAACCTGCTGCTTGATAAAAAAATATCTGTCCAGCGGATTGACCAGGCCACCTCAGGTCTCCGTCCTGGAGACTTCATCGTCTCAGGTGGTGCTGAATCTGTTCTCAAGAAGGTGGCAGACCAAACAGGTGTCCATTTTAAAGCCTTTAAGAGTAAGCCTAAGGGAGGAATCCATAAGGTCAAAAGGATGCGTGTCGGCATGTATAAGCGCTATTATGGTGGAAACATGGACGAAGGCTGGACCCGTCTTGTTCTTGAAAAATTCTCGTTTCCCTACACATCCATCATGGACGCAGGGATAAAAAAGGAAAACCTTATCAAAAAGTATGACGTTATCATCCTCCCCAGCGACTCAACAGGCATGATAACCGGTGAGATACCCCCAGGCTCAAGATACGAGCGATACAGATCAGGAATCCCACCCGAATATCGAAGTGGAATAGGTAAAGAGGGCGTTGAAGCGCTGAAGGCGTTTGTAAAAAACGGAGGAACATTAGTCACTTTGGGCGAAGCCTGCAGCTTTGGTATCGAAAAGTTCGGTTTGGATGTCCGCAATACAGTGGACAATCTGAGCTCGAAAGAGTTCTTCTGTCCTGGTTCAACACTCAAAGCCACCTTCGATAATAAACACCCCCTGGCCTATGGCATGCCACAAGAGGGCTTTGTTCTCTTTTGGCGCAATCCGGCATTTGAAATCACACCAGGCCAGCATAATGAATACTACGAGACTGTTGCCCGTTATATCGACAGAGATATACTTCAAAGCGGCTGGTTGATAGGGGAGGAGCACTTATCCAACAAAGCAGCGATGGTTTCGGCTAAGCACGGCAAAGGCCAGGTAGTTCTAATCGGGTTCAGGACTCAGCATCGTTGCCAGACTCACGGCACGTTCAAGCTTCTGTTTAATGCCTTGATTCGCTAAGGATAAGAACAATGGAAGTAAAAAGAAGAGACTTTATAAAAATGGCCGGGATTGCTGCCGTAGGTTCAACATATCTGGCTGGATATCCCTCCCAAAAATCCGCAGAGAGTTTTGATCCTTTAAACGAGAAAGGGATCCATCCGGTTCTGGAAAAAGACCATCCATATATCTTCATCGATTCCTGTATGCAGATCTGGCCTGATGCCCAGTTTCACAAAGCCCACCGACACGGAGTGACATCCTACGCTGTAACGGCCTGGAATCCTCATGATACGCTGTCTCAGGCGCTCGAAGCGCTCATGTTCTGGCATTTTATCGCCCGAAAATATCCTGGCCTTTCCATCGCCTACACGGTCGAAGACATAAAAAATGCCAAAAAGAATAAAAAAGCCACTCTTCTTCTGGTTTCCCAATGTGGGGATTTTATTGATACCGAGCTTCATCGTATCGAGGCTTTCTACCGTCTAGGCCTGCGCATGCTGATACCGGCTTATAGCTTGTCAAATCGAATCTGTGGGGGATGTCTGGATCGTACAGACCATGGCCTGACATCTTTCGGCCAATTGGTGGTGGAAGAGTGCAATAGGGTAGGGCTTTTGCTGGACTGCTCCCACCTTGGTAAACGTTCCAGCCTGGAGATTATCGAAAGGAGTCAGCATCCTGTGGTTTTCAGTCATTCCTGCACGAAAGCACTTGCCGATAATCCCCGTAACATCGATGATGAGCAGATTAAGGCCTGCGCCAAAAATAATGGTGTAATAGGCCTTTCCCCCTGGGGCCCGATGACGCTAAAAACAGGCAAAACCCAGAGGCCGACAATAGATGACTTCATCGATCATATAGATCATGTCGTACAGCTTCTAGGTTCAACTGACTATATTGGAGTCGGGACAGATATGAGCCTCGGGACCTATCCAGATCATGAGTATGACCCATGGGGGGAGCCTGTATATAAGGATGTCACGGGTACCTATAACAAGCACATAACATCAAATATACGCTCGCCTATGCGCATGGTTGAAGGTTTCAGCAACTACGCTGAGGTCTTGAATTTTATAGAAAAGCTAAAAAAACGAGGATACAGCGAAAACGATGTCAGCAAGATTCTGGGCGCGAACTACATTCGTGTGTTCACTCAAGTATGGAAGTAGTAGAAATAAATAAACCCATATTCTCCATATTAAACACAAAGAAAGATAAAAATGAGCTAAAAAAGTGTTGTGTTACGTAAAAAGAAATGTTAAGAATGGACTTCAGATTAACTTATTGCCCAATATCCTGTTTTATAAAGTTGAGAGGAGGAATGCTGGGCAAAAACTAAAATTATAGGAGAGAGAGATGAAAAGAATGCAAAAGAGTATCGCAGTTTTGGGATTGATTATCTTTCTTCTAATAACAATTAGCTGTGCACCAGGCAACAAAAGATGGGATGAAAAACCTGCTGGGTTCTGGGCGGGTCTGTGGCACGGCATCATAATCGTTATCACCTTTATCATCAGCCTGTTTACTGATAGTGTACACATGTATGAGGTGAATAACTCAGGTGGCTGGTATAATTTTGGCTTTTTGCTCGGTGCTATGATCGCCTTAGGGGGTGGCGGCGGAGGAGTTTACAAGAAGAAGAGAAAAAAGGGCGTAAAAGCAAAAGAATGGGAAGAAATCTGCACTAAAGTGGAGGAGAAAGTCAGAAAAGGCATAAAAGATTGGGTGGATGAACCTGAAGTGGAAGGAGTGGAGGAGTCTGAAGATAAAAAAAAGGAATGGGAAGAAATAGGGAGAAAGGTTGAGATGAAGATAAAGCGAGAACTCCGTAAATGGGCAGAAAAATAGGATTTTCTGGATAACTGGATACAAGGAATAAAACTAATAGGATTTATTGTCTTAATTAAATAAAAATCTGTCTAAATTACTGTATTAAAACAAATTAAATCCTATTTTTACAATTTTTTCATCATATACGCTAGAATTTGCGTCTTATCTTCCTTATTTTTTCACCCTAGCTGACTTTGGCCGCATTAATACCATCTAGGCGCTACAAATCATACAAATAATCCCGACGATTAGACTAAATTCTTAAATATCACTCAATGCAGCTTTAAATGCCCAATCTATGCCAGATACGATAACGAGACAAAGAGGTGGGCCCAAAGCTATCTTTTTCCAGCCTTTCCAGCATGCTAGAGCAGCTAGAATAATTGTAGCGGCCAAACAAATGAGATGACAATAACAAATTCTTTTTTTTAAAATATATATAATCGGTTGGTATTATATGGCATAAATTCTAGGTATACAAAATAACCCAAATGCGCTAATTTTAATGTAAAAGGCGTGCTTTTATAGCCCTTGAGATATTAATATTCATAAATTATTTATTATCAATATTTTATATTATATGGTAATATTGTGTCGCATAAGGAACATTATGTCAACTAATATATATTATTTATCAAAAATACCTTACTTTCAGCTTTTTTATCAATCTTTCTAATATCTCTACTATTTCGTCCTTTGTTACTCTTTGTTTTTTAAACTCTATTTTTAGCTTAAAACTTTTGTCTTTTTCTTGATAATTATAAACATACTTATCAATCTTCTTTTCTTTTCCTTTTATCCTTTTCGACAGATCTCTCGTTTCTTCTCTTCTTAGGTCTCTCTTTTTTATTTCAGTAATAAGCTTATACATATCATCTTTATTTTCTTGCTTTGCTATCTCAATAATCGTACTTCTACTTTTTATACTAAACTCATCACACATATCTCTTATTTCTTTAGGTATTTTACTTATGCTTAAAATTTCAGTTATTGTTGATCTTGCTTTTCCAATTTTTTCTGATATTTGTCTATGACTATATCCATACATTTCCACTAGCGCATTTAGACCATCAGCCTCTTCAAATACATCCAAATCTTTTCTCTGTAAATTCTCTATTAAAGCAAGTTCCATAGCCTCACTGTCTGAAACATTCATCTCTATACATGGAATATCCTTTAATCCTGCATTTTTAGCTGCAATGCTCCTTCTTTCGCCCGCTATAATTTCATACCTATTATCTTTTTTTCTTACTATTATAGGTTGTATAATTCCTTTTTCCTTTATAGAAGCCATTAATTCTTCAATATCCCCTAATTCAGTCCTTGCCTGATGAGGGCTCGGGTCTATTTTATCAACGGCTATCATCCTTATTCTTGGTCCGTATAATTTTTCCTCAATGAGGTCTACGTAATGATTTTCGTGCCTCATTGCTACATTATCAGGCAAACCTGTCTTTTTAGCTTTTTGCACGTTTTATAACCTCCTGTGCAAGTTTTTTATACTGTATCGCACCAACAGAGTCCGGAGCATATGTAAAAATAGACTCTCTATAAGCCGGACTCTCCTCAAGTTTTACACTTTTAGATATCATTGTTCTAAATACTTTTTTCCCAAAAACTCTTTTTATTCTTTCTACTGCATCTCTTGAAATATTTGTTCTTCTATCATGCAGAGTTATCAATACTCCGAGTACCTGAAGGTTAGGATTAACATTTTTTCTTATTTTTATTACCGTCTCAAGAAGATCATCCGTCCCCTCTAAGCTTAGATATGATGATTGTATAGGTATTAAAATATGAGTAGCTGCAACTAGAGCATTAATCGTTATCAACCCAAGCGTAGGTGGAGTATCTATGATTATAAACTCATACCTTTTTTTTATCGGCTCAATAACGTCCCTCAACCTAAAATGGCCGTCAATCTCCCCCAATAAAATAGGCTCCAGTTTTGCCATAGCTATCTTTGAAATTGCTATTTCAAGCCCAGGGACTGAGGTTTCCACTATTACTTCTCTTATTTTTACTTCTGAATTTACCAAAACATCATAAATAGACTTGTCATATTTAGAAGAATTATTCACCACCGAGACCGTGCTGTGAGCTTGTGGATCAATATCAATTAAAAGTGTATTTTTTCCTATTAATGCAAGAGCAGAAGAAAGATTAAAGGCTGTGGTTGTCTTCCCTACTCCTCCTTTTTGATTAGCAATGGCAAGTATCAAATATTGCCTCCGTGTAAAGGACCTGACTGTAAAATATAAAACTTTTGGATATATTGCAAGAACAAAATAAAATAATTTGAAAACAATGTCGGCATGCCGACAATATCTGTTAAGTTATTGATAATAAAGGAGATAGGTAGTTTATAATATTTATTTTTTCGTGCCGAATGATTTAAAAACAACCTTTTAATTTAGTATAGATAAGCCCACAATATAATAGATAATTTTAAAGCCAATAGTTATATATACCAATTAAATTATGAATGTCAAAAGATAAATAAAAAAAATTTAAATTAGTTGAAAATAATTTTTTATATTTGTGTTGATAATAAAAAAAAATTATGAAGAATATTAAATTAACACAAAAAAGACAAAAAGATGATAAAAATTTTAATAAAAATAATAGTTATGACATAGTTTTGACGATGGATGAACAAGAAAGCGAAAAAAAACCTCAATTTTTAAGAAAATTAAACCTGCTAGATGCGACTTTTCTAGTTATAGGTGGAGTTATAGGCTCTGGAATATTCATGACCGCAGGTTATATTGCTGAATATCTGCCTTCGCCAGGTCTTATTTTGATTGTCTGGCTTGCAGGAGGCTTAATAACGATAAGCGGCGCCCTGTCCTTTGCTGAATTAGGAGCAATGTTCCCCAGAGCTGGCGGGCAATATATATATATCCGGGAAGCCTATGGTTCCTGGGCTGGATTCTTTTTTGGATGGGGATTCTTTTGGTTCATAATGTGCGGAGGCATTGCCACTTTAGGTGTGGCCTTTGCTGAATTTGTCGGATATTTCATACCACCTCTCTCAACCGAGTCTTATATCCTCCAGCTAAACTTATTTGGACTATCTTATTCGCTCTCTTCTGGTCAGCTCGTAGCCGTATCCTCAATATTAATACTTTCCGCAGTAAACTATTTTGGAATAAAAACTGGAATCACAGTCCAGAACATATTTACTTTCTTAAGGATCGGTTCTGTTGCCGCCTTCGTCATCTTAGGATTGTCGCTTGGAAAAAAGTCTGGCCTTACCAGTTTTGATCAAATATTTTCAGTAGAAACAGGAATGAGCTTTGACACATTAATAAAGCTATTTGGACTTGCTCTTATCGCCGTTTTCTGGACCTATGATGGCTGGTATTCAGCAAACTGTACCGCCGAAGAGATTAAAAAACCTGAGAGGAATATTCCTTTGGGCCTAATCCTGGGAACGCTGAGCATAACCCTAATCTATCTTCTTATGAATCTCGTGTATATCATGGCTCTTCCTATCGATAAAATGAAAGGAGTTACCAGGATAGGAGAATTAGCTTCAAGCGAGCTCTTTGGAGGTACAGCCACTCATCTTTTCTCAGCTGCAATCATGATCTCTATTTTCGGCTGCTTAAGCGCTACCATTCTCTATGGGCCAAGGGTATATTATGCCATGGCCAAAGATAGATCATTCTTTCAAAGCATGGCTTACCTTCATCCTCGATACCGAGTTCCCTCCAAGGCTTTAGTCGGACAGGCGATATGGTCTTCCCTACTCTGTCTATCAGGAACTTACGAGGATCTTTTTGAGTATGTCGTATTTGCGCTTGTGATCTTTTTTGCCCTTACAGGTTTTGCTGTTATAGTCCTTCGTTTTAAACAGCCAGAGAGAAAAAGACCGTATAAAACCTGGGGATATCCTGTTATTCCTCTCTTATTCGTACTCATCAACCTGGCAGTCTTTCTTAACACTGTAATAGACCAGCCCTTGAAATCAACTATAGGCTTAATCATGCTGGGCATAGGCGTTCCTGCCTTTCTTTATTGGCAAAAGAAAGCAAGAAAAGATATTATATAATACTAGTTCAAACTAAAGGAGAAGCTGAATGGCAACAACAATTCTCGATTTAGTAAAAGAAAGAGTGGTTCTTCTTGACGGAGGAATGGGAACAGAACTCATAAAGAATGGCTTCCCTCAGGGAGAATGCCCTGAGTCCTGGAACGTAGAGAAGCCAGAAATAGTAAAAAAGATCCACTTGAGCTATTACGATGCTGGCTCAGATGTTGTCCTGACAAACAGCTTTGGAGGGAGCAAAATAAAGCTTGCCTCTCATGGACTGGAGGACAGATGCCATGAGTTGAATTATGCAGCAGCCCAGCTCGCCTGTGCAGTAAAACCAGAGGGTAAGTTTGTAGCTGGCAGTATGGGTCCAACAGGAAAATTCCTTAAGCCTCATGGAGAATACACAGAAGAAGAATTTGAAGAAGCTTACGCAGTACAGGCCAGAGCCTTAACCGAAGGTGAGGCAGATTTTCTGCTGATTGAAACTCAGTACGATCTAAAAGAGGCTCTTTGTGCCTTGAGAGGAGCAAGGAAATCTTCCAATCTGCCCGTATTTGTAACTATGACTTTCAATCATAATCCCAAAGGCTATTTCACGATCATGGGAAACAGTGCAGCTCAATGCGTAGAGGAGTTGGAAGCCCAAAAAGTGCCTGCCATAGGAACAAACTGTACTCTAAACAGCGCTGACATGGTCGATCTGCTAAAAATAATGAGAGAGACAACTCCCCTACCCCTGATTGCTCAAGCCAATGCAGGACAGCCCTCTCTCTCCTCAGATGGAAAAGTAACTTACTCGCAGGAAGTCGATGATTACGTTAAGTATATCCCCCAGATGATAAAAAACGGAGCCAACCTCATCGGCGGCTGCTGCGGCACTGATCCCGATTATATTAAGCGCATAGCAGAAATCATAAAATCCACAATGTAGGGGCTTGATTTATCAAGCCCACCTTAAAAAAATCCTAAAGATATTATTTTCAATCGTAAAGTCCACCTCATTCTGTGGGTAGGCGTAAGACTTTTTCTGCGTTCTCAAGGATAGANNGGAAGATGGGGCCAGCCGTCAATGGGTATAGGAAAATCAGAGCCATGTATCAACCAGTCAGAAGGAAAAGTTTTCACAATTTCAGGTATCAAAAAAATCCTGGTCGATAAAGAAAGCGCTGAGGTATCTGCCCAAAGCCTCACGTTTCCATCGCTATTCGCTTTCTCCATAAAGGCATAGAATTCTTTGACCTCATTTTTATCGATAATCGGAAAAACAGGAGTAGCACAATGAGCTGCAATAACTGTCACTCCATATTCAAGAGGTTTTTCAAGGCGACTAAAATCATCCAGCTTTTTGCGGCGTATTCCTTCAGGAAAAGTATATTCAGGCCCGACATGGCAGAGAAGGGGCATATTGTTTACTGAGAGCATTTTATAAAATTCTTTATGTTTTTCATCGTCAACAGTAATATGCTGCGTAGAGGGTATCCATTTGATAAGAACTGCGTTGGTCTTTCTTAAAACATAGTCAAGTTCTGATTCCCAGTCTCTCCTGTTAGGGCTTACTGAAGCACCAAAAAAGAATCGCTTATTTCTTTTCCTGGGATCTGATTCTTTCTGCAAACGCTCATTCAATTCAGTTATTTTATTATGCAAGAACTTGTTGGTAATATAGAGATCAGTCTTTATCTCATCCATGACGCCTGTTTCTGGAGAGTAGAGCGCATCAAGGGCAAGCAGGACAACGCCGTCAATCTCCTCAGAAGATGCAAATATCTTGTATATAAATTCAAAGTATTCTTTTGTTGAAATCTTTCCATCACGGTTAAAATCAGCTCCTTGATCCTCAAGGTTTTCTTCGAGCATGTTGTAAAGAATCCTTGTAA
>JABAOH010002261.1_pt1 | contig 63580 bp, 51 predicted proteins | sample 7062181 | NCBI WGS metagenome assembly JABAOH01 (sample SAMN14538630, study PRJNA623070) | marine sediment metagenome | biome: marine biome [ENVO:00000428]; feature: marine pelagic biome [ENVO:01000023]; material: deep marine sediment [ENVO:00002113]; isolation source: pool of 5 deep marine... | reverse complement strand
TGACCTGCCCCCCATCAATGTACCACCTGTTGAGTCATATTTTTAACTTCATAAGCCTCTGGGGCAGGTGGTTTATACCCCAATGAGCTATGAGGTCTACTTCCGTTATATTCCTTTCGCCAGAGTTCAATGAGTACTCTGGCTTCTAATAAAGTATCAAAGGTCTCACCATTGAGCAACTCGTCTCTGAGCTTCCCTATAAACGATTCAACATAACCATTCTCCCATGGACTCCCAGGTTCGATGTACAGGGTTTTTATCTCTAGATTCGTCAGCCATTTTCGTACAGCCTTAGCCGTAAATTCTGGCGCGTTGTCTGAACGGATATGTTCCGGTGTTCCGTGGTCGAGGAAAAGCCCATAGAGCTGCTCCAAAACATCATGATGTTTGATCCTCCGGGCAACATATATAGACAAACATTCTCTGGTGAACTCATCGATGATAACCAGGATGCGTAAAGCTCTGCCATCCGTTGTCCTTATCATGGCCATATCATAGCTCCAGACATGGTTCCTTTTCGTAGGGCAAAGCCGGATACATGATCCATCTGTTAACCACAAGCGTCCTCTCTTTGGCTGTTTCGACGGGACCTTCAGCCCTTCTTGTCTCCAGATCCTCTCGACTCTCTTGTGATTGACATGCCAACCTTCATGCTTCAGTAAGGCCGTGATACGACGATAGCCATAACGGTCATACTGACTAGCCAAAGCAATAACACGTTCCACTAATCTATCCTCATCCTCAGGTATCTTCCGTACATGCCTTTGTGTAGATCGAGGTTGTCCCAAAACCTGACATGCTTTCCTCTCAGATACAGCCAATACCTTACACACATGGCTAACGGCCCGGCTCTTTTTGGCCGGGCTTAAAAGTTTCCCCGGCTTGCTTCCTTCAGGATAGCATTATCCAAAGATAGATCCGCCACGAGCTTTTTCAGCCGCGCATTCTCCAACTCAAGCTCCTTTAACCGCTTAGCCTGGTCCACACGCATACCGCCATAGTCTTTACGCCAACGATAATAGGTTTGCTCTGAGATGCCGAGCTTACGGCAGGCTCCAATAACTGTCATACCCTTGTTTTGAATGACTTCAGCCTCCCGAAGCATACTGATGACCTGTTCAGGGGAATAGCGCTTTCTGGCCATATCCTCCTCCTTTCGTCCAGCTCAATTATAACTCAAAGACTGGATCAATCTGAGGGGGTCAGGTCAGTCCTGGATCAAGTAGAATGATACAAAATAATGGATAAATTGATTCTAGATAGAATAAAATAAAGTTGTTTGGAGGTTATTGTGAAAATACGAGTACTTTTAACTTGTTTTATAATATTACTTACATATGTAAGTTGTTCAAAACAAAATGATTATCCAGAATTGCAAGGCCCATATCTAGGTCAAACACAACCGGGAAGGACTCCTGAGATTTTTGCACCTGGGATTATTTCTTCAGGTTTTCACGAGCATAGTTTCCCAGCTTTTTCACCAGACGGAAAAGAAATCGTTTGGACAAGGGGTTTTATGAGCAACTATCGTTTTAAGTTTCCTGTTTTCACACTTTATATCAAAGTGACTTCACATGGTTGGTCGCAACCTGACGACGCACCATTTGCCTATTTAACTGGAAGCGCTGAAGCAAGTTTTTCTCCTGATGGAAATAGAGTCTATTTTTCGGCTTCTCATTCAATAGATCCTGATGATTCTGGGCGGAATGACTTAAATATATGGATGGTAGAGCGTGAAGGAATGAAGTGGTCAGTACCCAAGCCGCTCAGTACGCTTATTAACACTGCTCATACGGAGATGCAGCCCACCGTTACGCGTCAATATACCCTTTATTATGTAGGACACTTTGAAGGGGGAAAGAATAATTACGGTATCTACAGATCTGAGATACACCAAGGGCACTACACAAAACCGGAACTTTTACCTCCTAGTATTAATTCTGGATTTGCGGATTGGACACCGTTTATCGATCCTGATGAACAATACATCTTGTTCTCCTCGTCCCGCCCTGGAGGATATGGAAGTGGTGATTTATATATCAGCTTCCGTAATCCCGATGGTTCTTGGACGGAGGCGATAAACTTTGGTCCGAATATTAACGAGGATAATAATGAGCGCTATCCGTATGTTTCACCCGATGGAAAATTTCTTTTTTTCGTTTCTGACAAAGTGAGTGATAATCTCCTCTCAGGAATGACATATTCCTATGAAGAGATGGAAAAATTTTATTTTAATCCAGGCAATGGATTTAGCGATGTTTACTGGCTAGATTCGAAAATAATTGAGGAATTAAAACTAAAAAGGTAGATAATACAGATAAAATCTATTATTAATTTTCTCCGTTAGCTAAGGATTGGGCAAATTCCACGGCCAAGCACTATTCTCTTCGTTTTTTAGCTTCGAAGGAAAGTTATGCTTAGACCGCAGAGGTAGTTGTCTTTCTATCACAGAGGTCAGCTTGGGAATGGCGCATAATAATGAATTTAACGCCTTTTTTTTAAAAAAAAATCAAAAAAAACTTGACAAATAGACAAAAAAATCTTAGTATACACTTAGGTAGTTACTAATATGGAGAAAAAAGACATAGTTCAGGCCATTGAAAATCTGGGGCTCTCAACCTATGAGGCAAAAGCCTACTTTGCCCTCCTCTCAGAATCTCCTCTGACTGGGTACAAGCTCAGCAAGAAATCCGGTGTTCCTCGATCTCGTATATATGAAACGATCGAGAAGCTCGCGGCGAAGGGATTGGTTCTATCTCAAGAGGGAGATACAACCCTTTTGATTCCCGTTAGCTTAGCGGCATTTTTAAAAAAGAAAGAAAAGGAAAGCAGAAGGAATATAGATTTTCTCAAGGAAGTCCTGCCGCAGCTTAAAAAACCAGCAGAGACTCAAGGTATCTGGACCATATCAGGACGAGATCGAATATTTGAAACAATAAATCATGTCATCTCTCAAGCTAAGAGCCATATTTATTTAGTCAGCTTCGACAGCGATATCCTTTTTTTCGAAAGCGCGTTGTCTGAGGCTGAAAAACGACACGTATCAGTCATTGGCGTCTACTGTGGAGAGCAGATTTTCAAACTTAAAAATCTGTATCCTCACCAGGGACAGCCCTGTTCTTCCTGCAGGGATATTGCCTTGAGCATTGACTCTAAACAAGCTCTTGTGGGCTGTACTTTTCCTTCGGATGGTGCAAGGATCGCAGTGACTAAGAATCTCGGCATAATTCACGTTGCTGAAGAATACATCAAGCATGAAATACTCCTGAGTCAGTTGTTTAAAAGGTATGATAAGGTTCCCTTGGATGAATTGAATGCAATTTATCAAGAAATCATGGGAAATCTGCCATAATTTTTTTTCTTCAAATGCTAGTGACTACTATAATGAACACTATTGAAGAGAAAACATATTTTTTAAATGGGAGGCAAATATGAAATTTAGAGAGAAATTATTAATTTTATTCGTCGCTTTTGTTCTCTCACTTTTGGGATTTAACTTGATTGCCTCATCTTCTGTATTTCTGCTAAAGGTCGCTAAAGAAGCCGGCTACGGAACTATCGAGAGTTATCTGTCTAAATGCGATGCTGATGCTTATCGAACCCAGCACAGCAGTCACAGGATTTCACAACTCGCTCTCCTAGATCCTGAATTTGCTATTCCAAACAATGCTATCAAAATCTGAGTAAAAAAGTGATTTTATTACAAGAACGGTATAGAAGCCCTGAATTTGATTCAATTTTTTAAATAGGAGGAGAAATAAAATGGACCTCAAACAGAGAGAATTAATTTGTTTGGGCGCATCTGTTTCAGCTCATTGCTTTCCCTGTTTCGATTATCATCTCGAACAGGCGAGAAAATTAGGAATATGTGAGGAAGAAATTCAGGATGCCATCCGGTCTGGCTTCTTGGTCATGAATGGATCAGGACAAAAAATGTGGGAGAAGATCAAAGATACATTGCCAGGCTTTTCACTCGCAGAGAATGAAAGCTGTACAGACAGCAAGAGCATGAAAAAAACTCACCGTGTTCCAGGGATTCGTTTTTAATGGATGTTATTTCCAGTAATATGGAGACGATTGTTTCTCTACTCGAAAAATTTGAGTTTAAGGATTACGCCTGGATAGATCCTAAAAGATAATTTGACATGCATTCTCATGCAAGCGAACAGATCACGCTCGTTTTACAGGGGAAATTATATTTCGAGGTTAAGGATAAAACTATAGGCGTAAAAAAAGGAGAGGTGATTGCCATACCTTCGAATATTCCGCATGCAGCTTTCACAAAGGACAGCTCTGTGAAATCAGTTGATGCTTGGTCTCTTGTGAATGAGAAATATCAGTATAAAGAAAATTGTTCTTGGGAAATCGAACGCCTGCTCACTGGCTGCTTCGGTATGAAACCCTGATAAATCAAGTTGTTGAAGGATTCGGGCCTGAATACGGACCAGAATAGTGGGTGGACATTCCGAGACTGGAGGAAGTCGATTCTTTTTTTTGTTAGAAAGACCCTTGAGCTAAACATTGATCTTAGTCCTAGAGCCTTAGCAAATTATTATGGGATTCGCGAAGAGCCGGACACAGGAGGTGAGAAGGAAAGGCTGGTAGCCTATTTTATTAATTAAATGAATTTCGGTCCGAATCAAATTTGCGTTGATTTGCCTTAATTAATCTTGAAGGGAGTTTATTGTGAAAAGAAATATTTATCTTATTTTTGTTTTTTTGGTCATTTCCTTTATCGATAATTACGCTAGTATTGGATCAATTCCTAAGAGTAAAATTCTTCAGTCTTTTCGGTCAATAAGAGAACCTGAGATCGACGGCAAATTGGATGACGAGGTTTGGAGAAGGGAGCCTGATATTGACGATTTTTTCATAAGCTATTCTCCAGTATTTGGGCAGATTTTCCCCTATAAAACTCGCATCTGGTTTACCAATGATTCACACAATTTGTATTTTGCTTTTCACTGCCTTGATAATGAGCCAGAAAAAATTAAGAGCTCAATTGTTAAACGTGATGATATGTGGAAAGACGATTGGATTGGCTTTAATATTGATATGATCGGCAATAGAAGGTTTGGCTACGTTCTCTGTGTTAATCCAAAAGGGATACAAGGAGATTTGTATGACTCCTCCGCGACTGGAGTGGACTTCGCGCCTGATTATGTATGGTATAGTGCCGGAAGAGTAGTCGAGGACGGATACATAGTGGAAATTAAATTGCCTTTGGAGGGATTCAGTTATAGGAGTGGTGAGAATGTTGAAATGAATATTATCTTTGAGAGGAAAATAGCACATCATAGCATAATGGGTTCTTGGCCAGAAGTTCCTGCTGGTCAGGGTTTTTTTGCAGGAATGACAAAATTTATTATTAGTGAGCTCAACAGCAACCTTAACTTTGGGGCTATTCCAGCAATCACTTATGGAAATATTTGGGATAGAGAGAGCCCCTTAACATGGTCTGGAGGAAATTCTTCCACAAACCTGGGAATTACAACAAAGTATAGAGTGACTTCATCAATTGCTTTAGAAGCTACGATAAATCCAGATTTCAGTCAAGTTGAAACAGATGCATTTCAGATTTTAGCCAACCAACGTTATCCTGTTTTTTACCGTGAAAAACGTCAATTCTACATGGAAACAAGCAAAATTTTCAGTTTGGCAGGAACTTGTATGACGTATGGAAATCTTGGGAGTGCAGTGCATACCAGGAAGATTGTAGATCCATTATGGGGAGCTAAAGTAAGGGGGGATCTAGAGGCCCTCTCGTTCAGTGTTTTAGCTTCTGCGGATGACTGGCCCGGAAGGAAGTATGATAAAGGGGAAGAAAATCCATTTGAAGGCAAAAAGGCTCATTTCATTATGGGACGGTCAAAACTTGGAATCGGGTCCGATAGTTACGTTGGTGCTATTATTACTAATCGTAATTTTGCCGGAGGATATAACAGAGTTATAGGGGGAGATGTGTACTATCGATTTGGCGGCGGCATTAACTTCTTGAAATCCAATTTTCTCTACACAATTTCAAAAGATGAAAATACTCTAAGAAAATACAATGGGTCCGCATTAACTCTCTCCTATCAACACAGTTCAAAATCATTTGATCTCAGCCTGGATTATGAGTATTTCGATGACGATTTCAGAATGGACACAGCTTTTGTTCGACGTTTAGGAATTTCAAAGTTTAGAACGTATTTGGATTTCAACATATACCCCAATCAGGAGAAATTGTCTTGGTTAAAGAGAATGACCCCTTTCGTTTTTGGATATTATTTGCATGATATAACAACCCATGAAGATGACTATTTGCTTAATGGAGGTGTTGAATTTAGGCTTGCTAAACAGGGTTCAGTCAAAGTGGAATACTATACTTTTAGTGAATACTGGAAAAACATAGGCTTTAAAGGTAACTATTTTAACATTGCCGGTGAGATTCAGTCAGCAAATTGGATAAATTTCTATGCTATGTGTAGGGTAGGAGATAGCATTTATTACGATCCATACACCCCTTCCCTAGGAGAAGGATTATCACTTGATTTTAAGGTGCTCGTCCAGCCAAACCAAAACCTAGCCCAGTACTTCCAATACATTTACCAGAAACTCGATAGAAAACACGATGGACAAAGGTTATATGATTTAAACATCCTGATATCGCGTACAACTTATCAGATAAATAAGTATTTATTCCTGAGAGCCATTGTTCAATATGATAGTTATCTCGAGACTATTTTAACGGATGGACTTATCTCGTTTACCCTGATCCCAGGAACAGTTATACATCTTGGTTATGGTGGATTATATGAAAATCACAGATGGCATGAAGGCCTATGGCTAAATGAAGGACCTACTAGAAAATATTATCAGAAAAGCCGAAGTGTCTTCTTTAAGGTCAGTTATCTCTTTCAGTTCTAAATAGTAAAGGTCAAACAAGAGGGGTCAGGTCTTGACTTTCAACATTAGAGCGGGAAAGGATTTTTTAAATATGGAATATGGAGACCTGTTCAATGTCTACTAAGAATGGCATGAAATAATTAATTTCATTTCGTTTTAATCAATGGCTCTTCAACCCAGCCTCCCTCCCCTCAATTCCGCAACTTCAGCTGTTCCTGAAAAGCATAACGCCATATACCTGTGATTTTTGCCAGAATATAAGCCCTAATAGAGAAGAGAAATAATAAATCCAGACCTCGAAGAGAACCTACACCTAGGGAGTATTGATCATTGTAGGTATGTCGAAACAACCGATGACTTTTAACGATTCCTCTTGGTGTTTTATGTAATTACCTGAAAGTGAATAAATTAAGAGATTTTAGGGCTTATTTTTAGAGGAATCCCTATATTTTTTATTGATTGTATATTTTTAATATGATAAATTTTAAAACTATGCGCAAAAATGAGATATTTAGCCTATGCATAACATCTAAAATCAATCGTATGATTTTTTAAGAAGCACAAATCATATCGGAGGAAAATAAATGAATTATCGGCTTTATATTTGTTTAATTGTCACTTTATCGACTTTTATAAGCCTGATGTTTCCGCAGGCTCAAAGAAATCTGCCCGTTATGCGCATAGGTATGGTTTTGGATGGGTATTGGGAAAGGAATGAGGAGTATTTGCTTCTTTTTCGGAGCGAAATTCTCGAGCTAACTCGAGGAGAATTTGAAGTCCTATTCCCCGAAGATAAGCTAATTTTAGCAGATTGGACGGAAGCTAGCGTAAAAGCTGCAATAGACAAACTCTTATCTGATCCACAGGTAGATTTGATTTTAACCATGGGGATCATTGCTTCCCATGATGTCGCTTCTCGGGGGGACCTTCCCAAGCCGGTAATCGCGCCGTTTATTCTTGATGCGGAATTGATGGGATTTCCGCAAAAAGATGGAACAAGCCAGGTTAAAAATTTTTGTTATGTCAATATTCCGGACAGGATCATTAGAAATGTTCAAGCCTTTTTGGATGTGGTTAAATTTGAAAAATTAGCCTACTTGATAAATTACCACTACTTGGAAGCCGTCCCTGAACTGAACACCCGCGGCAAGAATTTATTGAAGACAATCGGGATCGATCTTCAAGTCGTCGGTGTCGATGAAAATATTGACAAAGCCATTTCTGAATTATCGCCTGACGTCGAAGCTGTCTTGTTGGGACCGCTCACAAATCTCTCTAGGAAGGAGTTTGTTCGTTTTGCTGAAGAACTCATAAAGCGTAAACTGCCCAGTTTCTCTGGATTTGACGTCAGTGATGTCCAACAGGGAATTCTGGCCTGTACTGTAACGGATTTGTTTCCCAAGGTTGCCCGAAGGGTAGCTCTGAATGTTCAACGGGTCCTGTTAGGAGAGGAGCCGGGTTCAATACCAGTAAATATAGTCATAGGAGAAAAGCTGACCATAAACGACGCAACCGCGCGAGCGATAGGTGTTTATCCTAATTGGGGTGTTATAACCGAGGCTGTATTGATCAACGAGGAGAGAGTTGAAGTGGAACGTAAACTGGATTTGGGCTCTGCAGTTCGAGAAGCCATCGACGTCAATTTGGATCTTGCTGCCAAAGAGAAATTTGTAGTAGCTGGAGTACAGAATATCGAAGAGGCTCGTTCAAAGCTTCTTCCACAGCTGAGTTTATCAGGAACAGGATTAGTTATTGACGAGGATAGAGCTGAAGCCAGTTTTGGGTCTCAAGCGGAACGCTCCCTTTCTGGTTCTCTTACTGCAACCCAGGTTATATTTTCCGAACCAGCCTGGGCAAATTTCGATATACAAAAGTCGTTTCAAAAAACAAGAGAGCTGGATTTTGAGCAACTGCGGCTCGATATTGCTCTGGCAGCTTCGATATCCTATCTAAATGTCCTTCGCGCGAAAACATTTGAACGGATTGAAAAAGAAAATTTGAGGAGAACACGCGCCAATCTGGAGCTTGCCCGAGTCAGAGAATCGGTAGGGACTGCCGGACCAGCGGAAGTGTATCGATGGGAGAGTGAATTGGCTCTTAACCGTAAATCCGTGATCTTGGCAAATGCAAACCGAAACATTGCAGAGATTGAACTCAACCGTTTGCTTCACCGGCCTTTGGAGGAGCCTTTTATCACACTCGAGGTAGACATACGTGAACAAATACTTTTTACAAGTGAAGAGGAATTTATAAAATATACGGAAAACAAACAATATTGGGCCGTCTTCCGGGATTTCATGGTCGGCGAGGGATTTGCAGTCTCACCGGAATTAGCAGCCTTGGATGCAGCTATCAAGGCCCAGGAAAGAATTTTGCGTTCAGCCTCCAGCAGTTTTTGGCTGCCAACTCTTGCGATTCAAGGGGAATATTCGAACATCTTTTCAAAAGGAGGAGCCGGATCAAAAAGCAATCTTGATCTCTCCTCGCCATTCCAGCTTCCCGAATTAGATGATACCAGTTGGAGTATCGGCTTGGCTCTGACTTTTCCTTTATTCAAGGGTGGAGAGAAGGCCGCTGTTCGAACCAAGGCCCAAAAAGAACTCGAGAGGCTCTATTTCCAAAGGGAAGCATTGGAGGAAAAAATTGAGCAACGCATTCGCTCCGCATTTCATCTAACCGGCGCTTCACATTCCAGTATTGAGCAGGCACAAAAGGCTGCTGAAGCTGCTAACAAATCTTTATCAGTTGTGCAGGAAGCCTATGCGCAAGGCGCTATTTCTATTCTTCACCTGTTGGATGCTCAAAACGTAGCGTTCAATACTGATCAAGCTGCAGCAAATGCTGTTTATGATTTTTTGATTGTCTTGATGGAGGCGGAACGAGCTACTGGAAGATTTGAATTTTTCATGAGTAACGAAGAACGGCAGATGCTTATTGAGCGTATGAAAGCATTTTTTAAAAAATTAGGCATATCGCTGGATGAACAATAAACCTGTCGTTTAGATTTGATATGTATTATCAAGAAAGATATAAAACGACCTAAATTTTTATGCGTGAAGAAAACAACTTTGGAGGAAAATGATGGATAAAAATTATTCAAAACTTTTTCTGTTGTTTTTTATGGCAGCATTGATAATTCCCTCTTGTAAGAAGAAAGAGCAAGCCCAAGAAATCATTCGCCCTGTGCGTTACATTCAGGTTCTTGCTACGGGAGGAAGTCGTGTCCGAACTTTTCCAGGTGTAGCCCAAGCCGGAACAGAATCAAGACTCAGTTTTAAAGTGCTAGGAACAGTCCAAAGAGTTGCTGTTGGCGTTGGGGATAGGGTGCAGAAAGGACAAATTATTGCTGAACTGGATCCTTATGATTATCAGTTGAATGTTCAGCAGGCCAGAGCATCTTTGCTACAGGCCGAGGCCCAGGCTCGCAACGCCAATGCCGCCTATAGCAGAACAAGATCTCTGTATGAGAATAAAAGTGCATCGAAACAGGATTTGGACGCGGCCCGGATGGCTTACGAATCGGCTAACGCCATGGCTCAGGCATCAAGCAAACAGTTGGAACAAGCGCAGTTGCAGCTGAGCTATACAAAAATTACGGCACCTACGGATGGTGCCATTGCCGAAGTCAACTGTGAAGTCAATGAAAACGTTCAGGCAGGTATGCCGCTTTTTCTGCTAACCGCTGGGTCGCAACTGGAGATTAGAGTTTCCATTCCAGAAATTTTGATTTCTCAGATTGAGGAAAACAAGGAGGTTTCTGCAACATTTGATGCTATTCCGGAAAAAAAATTTCAGGCCATTGTCTCAGAAGTTGGGATAAAATCAACAACACTGGCCACTACCTATCCCGTAATACTACTTTTAAAACAGACAGATCCAGACATCCGTGCTGGGATGGCAGCATCTGTTTCCTTCCGCTTTGAGTCCAAAGATGAAAGGGTGCGATTCATCGTTCCTTCGGAAGCGGTCGGAGAAGATCGTGAAGGACGGTTTGTCTTTACTGTGGAACGCCTTCCCGAACAAGAAGGACTTGGAATTGTAAGACGCAAACCCGTTGCTGTAGGTGAATTGACAGAAGAAGGATTGGAGATATTCGAAGGACTTGCTGACGGTGATTTGGTCGTTACAGCAGGAATCAGTCATATCGTTGATGGGAAAAATGTGAAGTTATGATTGGGAGGAAGAGCCGATGAATATCACACAGGCGGCGATAGAAAAAAACCGAATCACGGCTTTTGCTTTGATCTTAATCCTGCTAGCCGGGTTGATGACATTCCAGACCATGCCTAGGGCAGAAGATCCAGGCTTCATCATACGCGCTGCCTTGATCCTCACTTACTTTCCCGGGGCTGCGCCAGAACGAGTAGAGATGCTGATAACGGATAAATTAGAAAAGGCAATCCAGGAAATGCCAGAGCTTGATTATGTCATGAGCGAATCAATCACAGGTGTCTCGGTAATTTATGTGATTATAAAGCAGAGCTATAAGAAAATGCGTCCTATATGGGATAGCTTGAGACGAAAGGTGGACCGAGTGAAAGGGGATTTGCCGGAAGGTGTTGTTGGACCTTTTGTCAACGACGAGTTTGGAGATGTTTTCGGCACTAACATTGCTATTACCGGCGAAGGGTATAGCTATTTGGAACTCAAAAAGATTGCGGATGAGGTTCGTGATGAATTGCTGCTTGTCGAGGAAGTCGCAAAAGTGGATATTTATGGTGCCCAGGAAGAACGGATTTTTATCGAATACAACGATGCCCGTCTTGCTGAAGTTGGTCTGTCCGCCTCTCAGTTGATCGCTATTCTTCAGAGTCAAAACATCGTAATTCCAGGAGGAAATATTGATACAGGGATGGAAAAAATCGTCTTGGAGCCCAGCGGCAGCTTTGAATCCGTTGAAGACTTAAAACGAACATTGATTACCATTCCTGGGCGGAGAACTCTGATCTATCTAGAAGATTTGGCCGACGTTTCTAGAGGGTATATCGATCCTCCACAGTCTATCGTGCATTCCTCTGGAATTCCGGCACTAGTACTAGCCATCAATATGCGAGAAGGTGGCAACATTATTGTACTCGGGGAAAAAGTTAGAGAGCAGGTCAATCGTTTGCAAAGCCTTTATCCTATCGGTATTGAATTCGATATCGTTGCTTTTCAACCGGATGATGTCAACCGAAAAATAAAAAGCTTCCAGAACAACCTTTTTCAAGCTATCGCGATTGTGATTTTGGTGATGCTTGCCACGCTGGGTATAAGAACTGGGCTTGTCGTAGCTTCTCTGGTGCCCATGGCTATGATTATGAGTATTCTGATCATGTCTTTCTTCTATATCGGTCTTGATCAGATGTCTATAGCATCGCTCATTATCGCCTTGGGACTTCTGGTGGATAACGCTATCGTGATGTCAGAATCCATCATGGTTCAAATATCTGCAGGGAAAAAGGCTGTTGATGCGGCTATCGATTCAGCGAGGGAACTGCGAATGCCGTTATTAATTGCCTCCCTGACAACCTCCGCTGCATTTCTTCCGATATATTTGGCGGAGTCGGATGTGGGGGAATATACGGCACCTCTGTTTAAGGTGGTCACGATTACCCTTATCTCTTCCTGGATCCTGTCGCAGACAATAACGCCGATGTTTTCTGTATATTTTTTAAAAGTCAAGAAAAGAAAGATCCACTATGACAGTGGATTTTATAGGCGCTATCGTGGATTTCTTTTGACCCTTCTGCGGAATCCGATTCTCACTTTGATAATTGTGACCATCGTTTTCCTGACTGCTATGCAAGGTTTTAAATTGATCCCCAATATTTTTATGCCGCGCAATGAAAAAGCTATGTACACAGCAGAATTTGAATTGCCGAAAGGCTCCCCGATTCATCGAACTGAGTCCGTAATCACTGAAATAGAGACCTTTATGCACAAGAATCTGGTCGCAACGCCTGATCGCCCGGATGGAATTGTGAACTGGTCCACGTATATCGGACAGGGAGCGCCTCGTTTTTTTCTTGGCTATAATCCAGAGCCCTCAAGGCCTGAATACGCTATCATGATCATCAACACAACTTCCAACAAAATCATTGATGCCCTCATCCAAAAGACAGAGGAATTCTGTTTGGAAAGATTTCCGGATCTCTATTCCCACATTGATTTGCTTCAGTATGGCCCTCCGACAGCAGCAGTCGAAGTCCGTGTCTCAGGGAAGGATCTGAATAAGGTATTTCAACTGGCCGAAAGAGTGAAAGCCAAACTCGCTGAGATGTCAGATACTAGAAATATTCGTGATGATTGGGGACGACGGACAAAAAAAATATTTGTGAAGATCAATCAAACACGCGCTCGCCGAGCAGGCGTCACAAATCGCGACATCGCCATATCCCTTCAAACCGCGTTGGCAGGAATAGAAACGACTCAATATCGTGAGGAGGACAAAGCAATACCGATTGTGCTTCGTTCAATTGCAGCCGGACGACAGGATATTGGAAAACTGGAGGCGATTAACGTATACGCCCAGCTAACCGGAAAAAATGTTCCTTTGCGGCAGGTGGCAGATCTGGAGATCGAATGGGAGTCTTCGAAAATTCTTCGGCGCTCGCGTTTGAAAACAGTGACAGTGAAGGCTGAGGTAACGGGTGGAATCACGCCGATTGCGTTCAGCCAGAGTCTGGATAAATGGTTAAAAGAAGATAGCAAGGAATGGGGCATAGGCTATCGATATGAGTTAGGCGGTGAGATAGAAACTTCCGGAAAAGCCAATGCCGCGATCGGAGAAAAGCTGCCGATCGCCTTTTTAATCATCATATTGTTGCTGGTGATTCAATTCAATTCCATACGGCGTCCGATCATTATTCTCGTTACCATACCACTCGGATTAATAGGTGTTGTCTTTGGATTGATAGTCGCCAGGTCGTATTTTGGTTTTATGACCCTTCTTGGTGTTGTTTCGCTCGCCGGAATTGTGGTGAACAATGCTATCGTGTTGCTGGATCGAATAAGAATTGAAATCCAGGAAAATGGATTAGATCCAGCCAGGGCGGTTATTGAATCAGCACAAAAACGACTGCGCCCTATCCTGCTTACAACTGCAACCACCATAGGTGGATTGCTTCCCTTGTGGATTGGTGGCGGACCGATGTATGAGCCAATGGCTATCACGATTATTTTCGGCTTGCTGTTTTCAACCCTACTTACCCTAGGCGTCGTGCCGGTTCTGTACTCGATTTTCTTTAGGGTGAAATTTAAAGGTTTTGAATTTTAATAACTTTTACACCTTTCTCAGCACAAAATCGCTTAAAGTGAGGACAATAAGACTACTTTTTTCCAGGGGTACAACCCTAAATGTAATATTTCAAGACATTTCTTAATTTATTCCAGGGTACATCAGAACGTCGTGAAATATTTAATTTCGCGCCATCACTCTTTAAACATGAGCTTGTCCTCAGATCTTAAGCCAATGATTAAGCTTCTGATTTAGCCAGATGATAAGAATGCCGCTTATGCTCTCTGGCGATTAAAACTCCTAACAGGATAAAAACAAGGACTATCCCAACATTGATCCGGGCAATAATACTGATGTTCTGGATGTTTTCAAAATCAAGGGCAAAAAAAGCCGCGCACACAAAGACCAAAATGGCAGTAAGAACATCTCCGGCGCGGTGGAAAAAGGTGTCAGTGGCAGCCTTGGCTTTATACTTTTCTTCCCGGGATGTGATGAGAAAAAGGGCATGCTTGGTGGTGTTCATCAATGAGTAGTCGGTAGCATTCTCAAGACTTTTAATCCACCTCACAGCGATTAAAGAAACTCCCAGACCAATGGTAAAGTATCCACCCAGGGCGATGAACGGAAGAATAAAAACAGCCGTCCTAACCCCGAACCATTTGAATATGCGCGAAACCAGAAAAAGTTGGATAAATATAGTTATGAGGTTCATGATAGTATAGAAATTGGAGTAGAAGCGACCAACTAAGACACTATGATCCAAACTTTCCGCCTGTCCAGTTTCAATAGCTGTGGAGGCAGTATAATTCGCCACATTGAGTAAGATAAATTCGCCATTCGTGTTGATAAAGTTCAACACCAGGATGAAAAAAGCAATATAGATGAGGTAGCGGCTTTTGAATATCAAACGGAAACCTCCCCCTTGCTCCAGGGGTTTCTCTTCTTCTTTTATCGGCTCTTCGCCTGGTACTGGATTCTTCAATTTCTCCTTTTTTGCCTTTTTTATCTCGCGATTGTGAACCACGTGCGTCAAAACAATGCAGATCGCTAACAGGCCCGCTGTCAGCAACATTATCTGGTAGGGATTTAGAGGTCCCAGTATCCGGGAAGCAGTCAGTCCTCCGACTAGGGCTCCGAAATTGGTTCCGAACACGATCAAGGGAAAAAGCCGCTTTCCCGCCTCTTCAGTGTAAAGGTCGTTGCAAAAACCCCAAAACTGGGCTACCACCATGAGGTTGAAAACCCCCAGCCAAACATAAAAAATGATACTGATAACAGCCGGAGAAACACCAGCTTCGTAGATAATATAGAAGAGAATCAGATTGGAAATAAAAAAGAGAGTGACCCAGGTGATCAGCTTTTGACGAGGAACTTTGGATGCAATATGACTGAAGATTTTGACCACAAAGATAAGCAGAACCGCGATCGCGCCGCCAAGATAACTTGCTAAATTCGGTGACCATTCGGTTAATATCAAGGCCTGCCTCAACGGCCGGAGAAAATAATACCCCATCATGAGCAGGAACATTGTCAGTGACAGGAGCCAGGTTGTTCCAGCTTCCCCGGGATGGATCACAGTAAAAAGCCTCAAGAATCGATAGCCCCAACCCGAGATCTGAAATTTTCTCTTCGAGGAATTGTCTAGGCGACTCATATTCTCCCTGCCAGGATCATTTTTTTGCTTTTCTTTCTATCAGGAGAACAATCGCTATTGTCCAGCCAATATTCTTGATTGATCTATCCTTCGATCGGGGTGACGACCATAAGGACCAACTCCAGGAGAAGTTTTGCCGTTTCCCCAGGATTGTCCTCCTCCAGATCGGATAGAGCTTTCTCTACTAAATTTTTCGCGTATTTCATGGCTTTTTCCTGGGCCTCGGCAGGAGTTACAAACACATCCAGCTCTTCCGGCTTCTGGTATTTTTGTCCATTGGTCATCATGCGGTAGGCAAAAGACAGATACTGGCGTGCTTTCTCATTGAACAAGGAATCCTCCTTGAGCAGATTCTTGGCGACATCGATCCTGTACTTGATTTCGTCCTTGTACTCATAGGCGGTAGTGATCGAGGCGGTGATATCCAAAAGTCGAGACAAGGAATCCACCATATTATCCTGGGTAAGAGAGGCATTAGGATTAAAGAAAACTTCGCAAGCTTCGAGGATCTTGGTCTTCGTATCTTTTTTTTCAACCAAGGCTGCTGAAAGAGTGAAGACGAGCATGATTAATATGACAGGCATGATGAAGGCTTTTTTAGTCATTATTCGCCTCCTTTCTGTATCTAAAGATAGGAATTTATCTCGTTTCCTGGAACGCGGGCGGATATATGATCTCTCCTTTTTGAACGGCGACCAGGGATAATTCGGGGATAAAACTACCAGATTTTCGTAGAGCTTTGATGAGATCGGCTTCAGTACTTCCGCCAAAAGCGAGTTTATTTATTTCTTGAATTGCTCTGTAGTCTTTTTTCTTTTCTGGCCGAATAATCATCAGAAAATTATAAAAGCTATAAAGGCTTAAGCCCGCTGTTTTTTTAACAAATGTTGAAATATTTCAATGTCTGACCCTATTATTTTTGGAGATGTTTCTTGAAAAAGTCAATTTGATCGTTTACGGCTTTTTCAAAATTATCCCCTGTGTAGATGTCAAAATGAGCGATTGGATAGTGGATCACCTCAGCGAGTTTCCCCAGTCGCTTCTTTATCTTTTCCACAGAGCTCAAGGGATGTGAAATGTCTTTGTCAGTAATCTGAAGCAGGACTGGGCAACGCACTTTAGCGATGTGTTTTATCGGCCGGTACTTGTCCATCCGAATGACGATGCGAGCGCAGACCTCGTTGATGAAATCCCCTGGCGCGAGCTCTCCATAACCGTTCCAAGCCTCTGAATCCGCTATCACAGCAATGCTGCCCGGTTTTCCTGCAATAGGTATCTTGTGGGGCGAAAGACCAAACCAGGACCTAACAAAATCACGCTGTCCGTGAGGTACCATCCGGAGCGCTTGCTTGATGCCTGTTCTTTTCAAGGCCTCTCTTCCCGCTTCATGGCTGTCCAACCATGGAACCTGCGAACAGACACAGGCAATCTCGTTGTCCTTAGCTGCGATTACGATAACATGGCCACCGCTAAAAGAGGTTCCCCAAAGGGCGATTCTTGACGGATCGATCTCCTTGAGGCTACGGGCGTACTCGATGGCTGCTAAATAGTCTTGCAGTTGGTACGGGATCCAGATCAGCTGTCGAGGCTCACCCTCGCTTTCCCCAAGATGCCGGTAATCGAAGGCGAGTACGGCCAAGCCAGCCTCCTGAAAGCGAACAGCATACTGATCCAAGCCCATGGCCTTGGTTCCCCCCAGACCGTGTCCCATGATGATACAGGGAACCGGCGCTGGCAAATTCTCGGGTAGATACAGCCAGACGCTTAATGACGTTTCCTTGACTTTGAAGCTTACATCTTTTCTTGATCTGGTAGGCTTTACTTCCTTCTCCTTGGCCGGTTGTTTAGATTTCTCCAGGGGTTGCTTGGGAACCGAAAAGCCAGGGATAAAGGCAACGAAGGCCAGTTCAAGGATAAATAATCCAATAAGAGTGCCAATAATAATGCCAATGATTTGAAGGATCAATAATACTATTCCCATCTATCATCTTCTCCTTTCGGGCCATGTTTAACGATATCATTTAATTTACGGCAGGGAAACCTAAAAAATGGCGTGAAATAGTAAATCAAGCGACCTCTTATTATTCTCCACTGGTTCGAAAAGAGCATTTAGATCAAGCTTTCTTATTCCGTATGTATAACAAGACCAAGCTGATCGCCATCAAAAGAGTAGACGGGAATGCTGAGCCGATCCCTAAAGGAGAAATGGCGAGTAGAAAGACGATTCCGCCCAAAATGCCCAGGAAAAAGAGAGTTCTTTTCATAAACAGGAAAACTCCCACCAGAATCTGGCCCAAGGCAATCAAAGAGACGATTAATGATGTGTAGGAGCTGAACACGCCATAAATGAATTTTTTATAAAGGCCAATTGCTGAGGAACCGTAATCTACATAGGCTTGGGGTTCCGAAATCCCGGTATATATATTGAATATTCCCGCGAGTATGAAAATAATTCCCCAGGCTACCTTGCCAATTTTGGGCCATTTATAACAGATAAAGATCAAAAAGAAAGTAATAGCATGGGTGACAGTATAAGGAAGCCAGTATTCCTGCAGATTCACTGGACACCTCCTTTTCTTAATTCATTATTGGCTTTTATAATCGTAACTTCGGTTATCAGGCTCCAGGGATGTCACAAAGAGTAAATAGTGTCAAAGTGAACAATTGTCCACATGATATAGACCAGTCCAACCAAAATCCCTAAGGGGTATGTGATAAGCCAAGTGAGAGTCATTTTTGGTTTCTCGAACCGCAGACTTGTGGTGGTTGTCATAGTATTTGCCCAAACCCACCAGAAACTGACCAAAGCCAGCAAGTAGAATCCCCATCGAGGACTGACAAATACCAATACTATTCCAGCGATATTAACCGGGCAGGCAAGAAACACGTCTGCCAGTGCGATGCCGTAATGGGTCTTCTGATTATGCCAGCTGTCAAACGAACCATCAGGATTTTTCATGGGTTTACCCTTGAGGACCATGATCTGCCAGCCCCATAGGATCGGGCACATAAGCCCCATAATTCCCAACAGCACATATAGGATGACTTGCGAAGTAAGGGATAACTCTTGCATCTTGTTCTCCTCTTGTATTTGTTAATTTGATTATTTAAATCATGCAGCCTTACATGGATTGTATTAGCGTCTACGGGAAGCCTTTAAGGCCGCTCTTTAGACGACAATCTCATCTAGGTCCTAAACTGTATTCACTTCTTTTCAGCTGACCTTGCCTTCAGATAGCTGAAACTGAACAGGAAAGCCAACGCTAGCCCAAGGACAGATGACGGTATGATTTTCTTAACTGGGAAAAAACCAGAGGCCGCGGCCCAAATCCCGGTCACTACCATTCCCGTGATGACCGGGAAGATAGTAAGGAGAAGAATCCCTTTACGTTCCAAAGGCTTTATGTTTCCCCAGAGCAGGAGTGCCGCCCAGCCAAACATCAACACAGCTCCAAGACCCATAGGGTATCTGAACTCGGTCTCTCCCATCCTGCCTGGGATCAACATGAGGATTCCGATGAGGCCGTCTGCAACTGCACCTGCAATGTAGCTTGCTCTGAGCCATCGAATTGCAGAATCCATTCTTGATCCTCCTTAATATATTCTTCTAGCAATGCCTGACAATTATTGTATCCCCGACTTATTTTTTGCCGTATCCACATATCATTCCTCTTTTGTAATTTTCATCCACTTTTATATCTATGTATCCAGCCTTGGAAAAGACATCGCGCAGCTCTTCTGGGGAATGATAATGTAGGTTGAGCTTCGTCACCAGGTTTTTCACGAGTTTTTGATGTCGGGCGGCGAATTTACTATTCTTGTATAAAGCCCCGATTATGATGAGGATTCCGCCAGGTTTTAGAACGCGTAGAATTTCTTTCATGTCATGATCTAAATCCGGCCAATAGTAATAGCTCTCTATGGCGGTAATAAGATCAAAATGATTATCAGTATAAGGTAAAGATGACACATTGCCTTTTTGAATATTGACTCGACCTTCTTGAATAAATTTCTTGTTTGTCTTTCTTGAGACTCTTACGGATTCGTCAGAGTAGTCTATTCCGTAAACATTACCCCTATCAGCGATCTTGGCCAGCTTATGGATTGTTCTTCCGCCACCACATCCAATATCTAGAATAGCGTCATCATTATTTATTTGGATATGACTGAGTCCCCAATCGGTAAGCTTACTATGACCTAAATTCATAGCCTTTGCCGTCCATAATCCGAGCCAGCCTGTTGGCTTACGTAGCTGTTTGATAAGCGGGTCAAAGAATCCCATCGTCAAATCCTCTTGGAACCATATATATAGTGCCCTTCATAATATAAATTCAAAACATTTGCATCGCTCAGCTTTGTCCAGTTTCATAACTTTTTGGTCTGGCATCCTTATTCAAAGTAAAGAAAGTTTTTTTTAATTTATCAATTTTTCAACCGCATCGCCTATGACATTTCCCTCTCTATCAAAAGCCTGCCAGCTCGTTTTTCCGTCTTTTAAAGAAAAATAAGTCCGCATGGTTCCATCGTGGTCATTGAGGACGAGTCTGCCATAATCCTTCCCAGGCTGATTAGTTGTTCCGATAAAAATCCTTTGATTTTCGGGTGGTCTTTTTTCTCCGTTGACGATCATCCCGGTATATCCTTCTGGGTTGACAATGAGAACGAGTGCTTCACCGTATTCATAATCCATCCCCAAGATCACATAGCCTTCTTCTGTAACACCATAGCCTGTCCGCTCATTGCCGTTAATATCGTTGATAACTACACCTGCATGAGTGTTGATCCGTTTGATGACCTTTCCTTTGACCTGGGGATTCAAGGTGGGGTAGCCAAGAGTCAAGCGGTCGATGCCTTTCTTGTCCATGAGCACCAGGCCATCGGTGCGGTCGGTTCTTATCCTCTCTTTGACCTCGGGGAAGGGGGCACCTACCAGAATACGTGGCTGCCCATCGGTATCCTCGATGATCAAGCCTTGTGTCCTGAGAATCTTTTCTGAGTTATACAGTTTTAGGGCCATTGTGAAAGACGCTACTAAAACAACGACAAGGCCCAAAATTGCCAGCCGCATTGCTTTCACCTGGCGTTCCAGACGATTCAGGCGAATAGCGTTGGAAGATTTTTCTCTGGTGTAATCTACACTTCTTTGATTAGAAATCATTGTTTTCTCCTTAGATTTTCTAGAGATGCGGACATGATCCAGCTTCTTCAGCAGTAATGTTCTTTGCTTTTGAAAAAACAAGGTCTTATTTCTTTAAAAACTTTTCTGCATAGCCGCTCTTTTCTAGGAATCCCTTGTAATCGGTAATAGAAAGGATATCCTGGACTGCCTTCTGTTTATCTTTAGCATTATTGTAATATGCTTCCACAATCCTGGCCCCCATGATGTAGCCAAGGTGAGGTGGCTGTTCAGGATCAGCTGGTTTTTTCCACATCCAGTCACCCGGCAACCGCTCATTCATCTCGGCTTCAAATCGCTCCCATAGATTCTTTTCGTTTTGAACGAGATAATCGTAGCCTTCCCTATGCGTGTGTCCACCTGTGGTGAGCAGTGTTAAGAAGTAGGCTGATCCTTCTCTTATCGACAGGGCCAGCAAGCTCATCTTCGGGCCAAAAACCGATTGGTATTCCTCCATTCCCACTGTCAAAGCCTGTTGGACATGAATCGTCTCATGCACGAGAAGCAGGTGGATGTTCTCAATATCTTGATCCAATTCGGAAATCGCTATCATCAACCCGTATTCTGAAGGCTCTCCACTCGCACCTGGCTTGGGTCCAACAAGGTAATAGACCGGCATGAATACGGCATCAGGAATGATTTCCTTAACACCTGAAAACGCCTCACGGATCTTTGTTTCCTGTAAGGCTAGTTGCTTAGGCAGATCATGAAGTGAAACATATGTTTTTTTTCGTTTGCGAATCGCCTCAACGAAGTGTTCAGCTTTGTACTCCTTTTCCCTCAAAAACTCTTTTAAACCTGGGGATGCCTTGTCCAGATACTCCTTTTGAATGATCTGCGCCCAGCTACTTTCTGTCTCCAGCATATCCAACGCCCGCAGGAAGTTTTTTACATCATCATCAATCAATTGAATCTTGTCTGGATCATTCGTCAGCTCACATTTGAGCTGTGCCCGAGCCTCACCCCAGAACATGAGCAAGACCAGACTGATGACGAATATAACCTTGAATAATTCTTTCATTCTTTCCTCCTGTTCGAGTGATTCCGAATAGATGTTAAACCTGTTTTTGGTCATAAAGCTTGATTCAATGACCTATTCTATTTCCTCTTTATAAAATCTAGGTATCCAATCGATTCTAAGAACTTATCCATCTTCTCCAGAACATCTGTCTCATTATCTCCCCAATTCAAATGTGTCTGGCCACCATGTTGTTCGAAGAATCTTGGGGCGAGGAGAGAGTATTTATTGGCACCTCCCCAATTCTTCAATATCTCACTGAGTCGAAATTTTGGAGAGTTGAGAGGAATTTGGAGTAAGTCAAACAAGGAAATTCTTATACCCAATTAATTCCGTCTCTGATTATTTATCAAAGATCTTTTTTTCGCACGCCGCCTGAAAATCCAAATGATCACTACCCCTATCACACTTAAAGCGGACATGATTGCTGCAAAGTAGACACCCTCCCAGTTCCATCGAGCAGCGTGTAATGCTCTGTGTACAGGTCTTACATCAAAATCAATCCATGGCCCTATACGCCCTAGCACGAAGACAAGAACACGAACAGCGTGAAATAGGACTGCTGCAGCTCCGAGACGCAACGGAATACGATCTTTATTTTTATCATTAGTTATCCACCATCTTACCGAGCTTAATAGCCAAGCTGCATCTAACAGCATCTCTGCAATGAGTAATGCTGATGCCCATAAAACAAGCACGTCTAATGCTCCTTGAGAAAGCATCATAATGGTTCGAAAAAACAAAAAGCCGGCTCCCAGTACTAGAAGAGAAGCATAAAGACGCTGCTTTGATATATTAAAACTCATCGTTTCTCCATACTAAATACTTATTTTCAAAAACTATACTCGCAATAATCCTGATAATGATTATATTGCATGCTTTTTTCTTATGATTTTATCTAAGACGATTAAATCAAATAATATGGCTGATATGACGCCAGTTAAATAGGCCAAGAAATCATAAGGGTCAAAGGTGCTGCCGAATATTCCTATCGCTCTATATTGCAAATACTCTATTGCTGTGGCCAAGGAAAAAATACCCACTCCGACCAATATTTTCTGTTTTATTCGATCAAATTTAAGGGTGAACAAGAAATAGAAAAAGAAAGGAAGAAGTATATCTATAAGATAGCCGGCGAGAAAACTCTTGAAAGGACCTCTGTAATTTGGTCCGATGATGAAGTGTATGATAGCAACTAAAATCGCTAATAATATTACAAATACTCTCTTATTATTTTTCACTTCTATTCTCAAAAGAAGTGCGATCTTTAAGAGCCCTACTCATAATGCTTCAGGGATTCCCATCGTTCGCTTATCTTGATTTTCTTGTTCCTGCACACATAAACAGGAAGGTTATTTTCATAAGGCATACAATGCTCACACCTGATGATGGCAGCCTGTTCCACTTGGGAGAAAGCCCCGAGGTAGTTATCCCTCTTTCCTCCCAAGAAGATGTATACCTCTGCATCGTCATCTCCATATCCCCAAAGCCAGTAATTGTTGTGCGAAGAAATTACTGTTGGAAGATCATATTTCTTCCTGTAATACTCGATCGCTCCTGCTTCTCCATAATTTCGAGCGAAGATGACAGTTTTCGATTTCTCTTCTGTCGGTAGGGAATGATAGACTCCGGCCACAGTAGCAGCCATGTTTTCCCAGCCGAACATATCCGCAAAGAATTGGGGGAGCTCGGCCAGTTCTTTCCCTTCGGAAGTCGAGGGGCCTATCCCGATGAAGTCAGCATATTGGCTGTATTTATTCGCGGGAAGGATCGGCAGAGCGAGAGGGGCAAGAAGGATACCACTGATGGCGATTAGCGTAGGAGCAGCGAATTTCAACCATCTCCAGTATTTACGGCTGAACAACCTTTCTGCAAGGACAGCCCCACCCGCAAACAGCATCGGATAGGCAGGGCTCAGATATTCCGGCTTGCTGTTACCACTGATTAGCAGTATCAAAAAGGCTGTCGTATAAATGATACCCAGGATTTGGTATTTTTTTCCGTCTTTATGGAAGAAGAAAAAGTAGAGTCCTGCCAGCCAGAGAGGGAGAACTAAAGGATTTTGCAGTAATAGCTGGCCAATGACAAAATCCATGGCACTGACCCCAACATATTTAAGCGTTCTAGCATTCCTGATGAATTCCAGGTGAGCAAAATCGTGCAATATGTTCCAGATAATGAACGGAGAAAACATGAGAAAAGCCAGCGCTCCTGCGATCCAGGGCCATTTTGTTAAGAGATTTCTGCGAAGATTGGTTAAAAGAAGCGCTAAAAAGAACCCGAATCCAAACCACAGCATTCCTATCTTATTCAACAAGCCTAATCCCATGATTAGGCCCAGCACAATCCACCATTTCGGCTCATTCTCCTTAACAATAAGGACAACGATATAAGCTAAGAGCGTCCAGAGGAGAATGTCGAAGCAATTCATCGAATAGACCGTGGTCATTCCCAGTTGTATAGGGGCAAATATCACGGCCAGGGCAGCAAGGATGACAGCGGTTTTTCCACCGCCGAGTTTTCGGACGATAAGACCTGTCAAAAGGACTGTGAAGGCTCCTGCAAAGGCTGGGAATAAGCGGATGGCAAACAGAGATTCTCCGAAAATCAAGCGGCTGAGAGAAAGGAGGTAAACGGAAAGGGGAGGATGGTCAACGTACCCAAAGGCGAGCCTGTTGCTGCAAGCGATATAGTAGAATTCATCTCGAAAAATGCCGTAGCTGGCAAAGGCGTTGGTTCCCAAATGGATGATGAGTTTTAAAAAGGTCAGGAAACCCAGGGAAATGACGATCAGCCTTGAGTCTTTTTTATTCATGAAAAGCTCCTTGCGGTCTTTGTCATAAGTCCCTCACACTTCACCTTAAATTCCACCTATTGGCATTGTGCAATATACATATCACACTGGAAAAGATGCGGTCAACGAGGAAGAAGTTAAGCTGACTCCATTATCTCATTTTCCTATGACTGAGAATTAAAGAACTCATTAACGTCTATAAAACTGCCAGGATAGAAATATCAGGTGGATATGTTTGATTGACATCAAAGCTCCTCTGTATTACAATGTAACACGGAGGATTCAGCATGAGACAAACCTTAACCGTTCGATTGTCCGATAATTTACGGAAAGAATTGTTGAAAATCAGTAAAGAGGAATCAAAACCCATGAGCGATTTAGTAAGAGAGAGCCTCCAGCGGTATATATCCATCTACAGATTTCGCCGACTTCGAGACAAAGTTCTGCCGTTCGCCGAGTCTCAGGGATTGCTAACGGATGAGGACGTTTTCGATGTGATCTCATGAAGGTTGTCCTCGATGCAAATGTCATTATCGCTTCCTTAGCTGCCAGAGGGCTGTGTCAATCTGTTTTTGAACTCTGCTTAGACCGCTTTGAAATCATTATCAGTTCTTTTCTGATAGCTGAAGTTGAAACCAACCTATCCAAGAAATTGAAGCTTCCTGATCGGTTGATCAGAGAGATCATAGATTTCTTATCCGAAAATGCCACCTTGATCGAAGTCGAAGAGACTCCCCCAGATGTGTGCAAAGATCCTGATGACGCCAGATTATTGGCTTTAGCTCAGAAATCAGGTGCGGCCTGTTTAATCACCGGGGACAAAGATCTGCTCATGATAAAAAAATTTGCCTCTTCGAAGATTTTATCGTCACGGCAATTCTGGGAAACAATCAAAAAGCAAAGCGAAACAAAATAGAAAAGTAGTATAAAAATTTTTGAATGTCTGGCCCCGGTTATTTGATGATGATGTGGGTGATGTTTTTTTCCTTTAGCAGGTTATTGAATGCGAGAAGCTCTTTGTTGAGTAGTTCTTTAAATTGAGCTTGATAGGACGCAAGCTGCCCTTTGAACATTTCATGCACTTCGATCTGTTGAGTGGTAGGAGGAAAATCGGTGCTGCCGACTTCACCGGCAAGATTGCTGAGCTTGGCGTAGAGCTTTACTGGCCACCGTAGGGGATCCTGGCTCCCGCCGGTAAGTTTGAGCTGGACAAGGTTTCCTTCGATCGCCATAAGCTTTTTATCGAGCTCACGGCAAGCAGTTATGATAGGCGAGATGTCGCTCTCTTCTTCCAAGATTGCTGTGAGGTCATAAATCTGTCTTCTAATCCGTTCGATTTCATTGACCATGTGTACAGCGGCGCTGCTGTTATTCCGAAGTTCTAAAAGCATATTAACCTGAGCCCTGATATCCGCCTCGGTTCCAGCCGAATTCGGGTCTTTGTTGATGGCGAGCTTCTGGGTGAATTCCTTTCCCTCGACAGATAGTTTCACAGTATAGATTCCTGGTGCTATCCTGGGGCTGATCGGCCCACCCCAAGTAACCAGAGGTCTCCAGCCTTGTTTTCCGAGTTTGACATGCGGAGCATAGAGCGGTGGGGTTCTGAGCTTTGGTTCTTCCGATGGTTCGTAACGCAGATTCCACCAGACTCGGTTGAGGCCGGCCTCCTTCGTCCCTTCGAGAGTTTTTATGGTTTGTCCGTTCTCATCCAGGATCGCAATCTCGATATCACCAGCAGGAATGATCTTCAAGTAATAATTGATTGAGGCTCCGTAGGGAGGATTATGTCCTGCATGACCGTGATCTGGCATATCCAATGTTGTTTCCCGGCGCAGGAAGCGGTACGCGGGCCTGGGGGCAAAGAGATGGACGTCAGAATCAAGGATTTCAGGAGTAAGCTGCTGGAGGGGGGTGATGTCGTCTAGAATCCAGAATCCGCGACCATAAGTGGCCACAACCAGGTCGTTAAAATGCTCCTGGATAACCATCCAGTGCACAGGTGCGTGGGGAAGATTGGTCTGGAGAGGGAGCCAGTTGGTACCATCATTGAAGGATACGTAGAGAGCGTTTTCTGTTCCGAGGTAGAGGAGTCCCTTCCGCACCGGGTCTTCCCGTACGCAATGGGCGTAGCTGAAAACACTCTTGGGGATATTTGAGCTGATCGGCTTCCAACTCCTGCCATAGTCGCTGGTTTTATAAACATAGGGATCTCGGTTGTTCACCTGGTGGAAGTCCACGGTGATGTAGCATGTTCCAGCATCATAGCGCGAGGGCTCGATATTGCTGACTGTACCCCAGGGCGGCAGATCGGGGATGTTCGGAGTGACATTGGTCCAGTTACCGCCACCATCTCGCGTTACCTGGACCAGACCGTCATTGGTTCCTGCCCAGATCAATCCTTCTTCAAGGGGTGATTCGGCTATGGCGAAGACAAGGCAGGCGTACTCTACGGTGCAGTTGTCAGGAGTAAGACCACCCGAGCTTTGCTGCTTACTCTTATCATTAGTGCTCAGATCAGGACTGATGACAGCCCAGCTGTGTCCTCCGTCAGTTGTCTGGTGCACGTGCTGACTGCCCACATAGACCTTGTTGTGGTCGTGCGGGGAAATGGCTATAGGAAAGGTCCATTGAAAGCGGTATTTCAGCTCAGCGGCCCCTCCGCCTATGGGAGAGTCTGGCCAGACAGATACTGGTCTGGCGTGGCCCGTCTGCCGATCATAGCGGTCGAGTCTTCCTGCATAGTCACCCGACCACACGATATTATTGTCAAATGGGTCAGGAATGGCAAAGCCGGGCTCAAAGCCTCCTACCGAATGCCACATGGCTGGCAGGATCTCGCCTCCTGACCATCCTAAAGCCAGACTATTGCTGGGCCCGCGGACAGAGGGTCCATCCTGCCGATTCCCGTAGACAAAGTAGGGGATCTGATTATCGACGGCCACATGATACATCTGGGCAATGGGAAGGGCTATTCCATACCAGGATTGGCCGTGGTTAAGAGAGATGTTCACATGGTGGTCACTGGCTACGATCATCCGGTCGGGATCGGAGGGGTCAATCCACATATCATGATGGTCGTCGCCTCTTCCAATCCGAGGCATTCTTTTGGAGGTCAGGCCTCCATCATGGGAAACAAGGTGGCGAGCTGCACAGAAATAGACTTCATCGTAATCGTCGGGAGCTACAACACATCGGGAGTAATAATGGGGCCGCTGGGTCAAGGTATGATCATAGTTTATGAGTTTCCAGTTCTCTCCTCCATCGTCTGAGCGCCAGAGCACTCCGCTGCTGGTTTTCTTTCCCTTCCAGGGCACGCCGTCGCCGGTTTCTATCAAGGCGTAGATACGGTTGGAATTGCTGGGAGCCACGGCCATGGCGATTTTTCCTAGAGGAGGTTTTGGCAATCCGTGTCCGGTGAGGAGCTTCCAGTTATTACCGCCGTCCTTGGACATGTAGAGACCACTCCCCGGGCCACCGCTTTCCCTTCCCCAGGTGTGGATCACCAACTGCCACATTCCGGCCAAGAGGATCCTGGGATTGTTGGGGTCTATGGCGAGCTCTCCACAGCCGGTGTTTTCATTTACAAAGAGCACTCTCTTCCAGGTCTTTCCACCGTCAGAAGTGCGGAAGACACCTCGGTCTGGTTGAGGCCCATAGCAGTGTCCCATGGCAGCAGCGAAAACAATTTTGGGGTCACGCGGGTCGATGATGATTCTTCCGATGCGCCCGGTTTTCTCCAATCCCATATGGTTCCAGGTCTTGCCACCATTGGTGGATTTATAGATTCCGTTTCCTATGGAAATGTTGCTTCGGATGTGCGCTTCACCGGTCCCGGCCCAGATGATGTTGGGGTCAGAGGGAGCTATGGCGAGAGAGCCGATGGATTGAGCCGGCTGGTCATCGAAGATGGGCTCCCAGTGGAAACCGCCATCTGTGGATTTCCATATCCCTCCTGAGGCGGCTCCGGCGTAGTAGACCTTGGAGTTGCCTGGTATGCTGGCTACTGCACTCACCCGGTTTCCTATGGGACCGATGTAGCGATACTCGAGCTGGCTGAAGATTTCAGAACTTATTTTTTGGGCGAAGGTTGTAGGCGGATAGGTATAAAAGATGGAGAACAAAAGAGCCGGTACTGTTATGATCATGAATGAACGAATCAATAGCCTATTCTTTTCTCTTATCATTCAAAACCTCCTCAAAAGGGGTCAGGTATTAAAAAAAAGGGGTTAGGTCTCAACTTTCAACATTACACCTGATTGCATCTATCTCATCTAGAATGACTCTGCAGCTGGCTCGTGCTGAGTGATGCAGTGAAGACCGCCGCCACCAAGATTAATAATTATCGTATCCATAGCGACTATCTTTCTGTCTGGAAACACTGACTGAAGTGTTTTGATTGCTTGCTCATCCTTCTCCTTGATAATCTCAGGCAATCCTGGTTTCCAATATATTGGAGCAAGAACGATCCCGTTGGTGACTACGAAATTCATATAACTCATCGCCGGTATCACCTTGACTTTTTTGCCTTTGGGAAAGACAGAACCATCTTTGAAATTCAAATCCGATATAAATTTGTAGGTTTCATCTCCAGGCTCAAGGGTATGATAGATTGTCTCGGGGTGAGGCATGTGGACAATCTTAAAAGGTTTTCCATCCTGGTCCGTACTCTCTTCCAATATTCTAAAATTCTCCTCCAACCGCAGGCGATTTTCTCTGGCAATAAGGCTCTTTTTAGCTTCCTCAGGAGTGATTTGAGCCAACAAAATTGTGTTTGAGTCAGCGAAGCGGCAGAGTTCATCTATATGGCCTCCGGTTGTTGTCGTCCTGTAGGCATTTTTTTCACCATCTGGACCGGGCACTGTGCCCAGGGAAGTAAAATCATCTTCATAGATGCCTTTTTTCAGCCAAATGACCTTTTCAATTCCAAAAAGTCTTTTGAACTCCTCTTCAATCTCATTTCGCGGCAGGTTTGGATTTCTCTGCAATTCCACTGTCTCTACGGTTATCATCACTCCTCTGCCGTTAAATTCCCTGTTTCCTCCTTCACTGATGAGCCTGGTCATGATGGTCTCGATTCCCATTTCTTTAGCTACTAGCCGGTCGACTTTTTCTTCTAATCTAGCCAATGGTGCAGAATGCAGCTCAGAACCCCAAGTATTGAAATTGAAATCCACTATTTTCAACCTTCCTTTGTTGCTGATGATAAATATTGGACCCATATCCCTGAACCATATATCACCATGTGGAATAATTGGGAAGGAGACATTTTGTATGGGAATGTTATTCTCCTGGAGCAGGAATTTGACTGTGTTCATCTCATCCGAATCTTGCACGGCAATTTTCACTTTCACATTGGGCACTAATTCTTCAATCATCTTCAAATGAACAGGAACTGTGGATGAACCTTTTTTGATCTCATAAGTTGACCAGCCGATCCAGATGGCACTATGTTTCTCGAATTCACCAGGAGCGCGAAAGACTTCTTCCAATCCGGAAGCTTCACGAGAAGCTTTTTGCCCAGGGCATCCAAAAAGAAGCAAAAATGCCAGTGAAAGGAATAAAATCCTTACTGCAGATAGGTGAGCTTTTTTCATAACCTTATCTCCTTTTCGATCTCGATGTTATTTCAAAGAGTTCGAGTCTTCAGACTCAGGATTAAAACCTCCTCGGATTCTCCCGGGGAGGTTCGAAATTGATTGTATATCATTTTTTACAGGATAGTGTCCAAGATAGCGATAAGTTTATCACAAGGAGAGCAAAGAGGTCTCAACACCCAACATTATTTTTGTCACTGCAGGAAAAAAAAGAGAGGGATTAGGCCTTAACTTTCAACGCTATGCTTGTCACAACGAGCGAAGCGCGGCAATCTCATAAATAAGAGAGGTCATATAATTCTGGGAGGAATACTTATTTCTCAAAGGCTCAACTGTCCTCTCTTTTTCCAGAATATGAAGGCAACTATTAGCGCTACAACTGCTGAAACTGCCCCAAACTCATCAATGAGATACACAGTTATTCCTTTATCCGTTGTTAAGCCTGGCAGTCCTTGAATGAACAGATTATGGCTGGCGTGCAAAAACATTCCAGTCCAAAGACTTCCTGATTTCAGCCGAAACCAGGCAAAGGCAAAACTTACTCCTATCAACAGCACTGTAAAACAGATGAGTTTATACCAGACGGGCAATTCCTTCGATCCATAGACACCAAAAATTATGAGTGGATAATGCCAGACTGACCAGACAATACCTCTCAGCAGCGCGGTTTTCGTGAAACTGGTTACTCTGGCTAATAGGGGAACAAAAAATCCCTGCCATCCGATTTCCTCACCCAAGGCAAATACACAACCAAATACTGTTCCGAATGCGATCGCCTTGAGCGAAGTCACTATTACTTCTGTTGGTGAATCCTGGATAAAGCCAGCCAGCCCAGTGACCCAAACAAAGCCATGGATGGTGAACGCGTAAAGGGCAGGAACTGCATAACTCCAGAGCTGGTATCTCGTTTTTCCCCACTTCCATCCGAATTCTCGTAGGCTCTTTCTGTAGATAAGCTGGGTGAGGATTGCGGCTATGCCCGGACTCTACATGCCTCCCAGAGCAACGAGTCCACCCCCTGCCCTCATGCTTCCAGCAGAAATCGCCAGATACATGAAGATTGAACTGATGCCGTAAGTGAGGAAAACAAAGGTGATGATCCTTTTCCATACCTCCTTTGTGCTTTCCATGATTGGCTCCTTTTTAGAAAGGGATGAATTGCTCCAATAGTATTTACGAGTCTTGTTTCGGGAAAGTTCCTCGATTGAAAGCCAGAGATCGCTTAATAGGGTCAGGTTTCCAAAGCAAGAAGGAGAGAAAAAGGGGCAGGTCTTTAGGGTCAAGATTTTAGAAGAGGGTCAGACCTCTCTAGGATATTTTCATCCTGATGGCAAAATGAATCGCTTCTGCCCGGGTATGTATCCCGAGCTTAGCGAACAGATTGTAGATATGATTCTTGACTGTCTTGTAACTTATGCACAGCTCGTCAGCAATTTCCAGGTTTGATCTGCCAAGTCCTATCAGATTCAGTATTTCCGTTTCTCTCTTGGTAAGTGTTTGCATTGCTTTCTGCAATTCTTCGATTTTTTCCGGGGAGCTATGGAACAGATCGATTTCCAGCTTATCAGCTTTGAGGAATTGCCTGTATTTATCGACCAGCCGGTGTATCCAATAATCGAGGATTTCAAAGTGAAAAAAATCAACGGCGACGTTGAATTCATCATTGGAATAGGCTTTTTCTATAAAGTTCTGTTTTTTTTCATCTTCAAGTTCGGACAGAACAACAAAAGGAATATAATTTCCATCCTTACGGAGTGATTTTATTAATTCGAGGCCCTCGTTTCCCGGCAGTTGATCGTCAGTTAGTAGGCAGTCATAAATCTCGTCCTTTAGAGCAACTAGCGCAGCTTGAGAAGAGTCTACGAGCTCAAGAACGATATCATCAGAGAACTGAGAAAGCTGTGCCTTGGTCAACTCATGATGACCGCGGTCATTATTGATGTGCAAAACTTTAATCATCTATTATCTTTGCTCCATAGTCATTGGCTCATTTTGAAGTTCAGAAAGCCGTTTTTTAGCTTCGATGACTTCAGGAAGATCAGGGTCTGCATCATGCCAGAGTTTAAGGAATTTTTCGTAGTTCCCTATAGCTTCCCTTTTCATGTCTTTCTTCTCGTACAATTCTGCTAGCCTATAATAATGCTTGGGATGAATAAGATATCGCTCTTCTCTTCTAGGATCAAAGGTGATCAATCGCTTGTATTCGGCAATGGCTTGGTCGATTTCTCCGTTCTTTCGATAGGCCCTGGCCAGGACATCTTTAAGGAAAGGCACATTATAAAGCACTAAGAAACCAAGTTCAGGCGCGCTCCCCAAAGGAGATGATTTTTCACCTGTAGTTATGGCTTTTTTAACATCTCCTTCGGCAAGCAAAATCTCTGTCTTGAGGATGTCATGATAGAAGGATATCCAGGTTTTAAATCGTGAGAGGATATCAGGCATAAGAGAATTGATTTCAACCAATCTGGATTTTGCAGATTCGATTTCTCCCAGCTTCAAATCTATTAATCCAAGATAGAAATAATACAAGGCAGTCTGGAGTGTCTTTCTTGCTGCTACGTCATTGGGATGCAAATTTTGCAATACATCTTCCATATAAATGTCGAACCATGTTTTAAAGTGTTTCCGGCAAAGCTCATACTCGCCCCTGTCATAAGAAATCCATCCCATCATCCAGGATACATTTGCTCTCGTATGCAGAGGGCTAATTGAAGAAACCTGGGCCCTTGCATCTGCCTCGTCAATCTGTCTGATAAGATTGCTCTTGGAGCGTTCCAGGCTTCCGATCCAGTATTGATAGAAGCTTTCTATGAAATACAACCATGATTTGTCAAAAGGGGAAGCTTCATTAATAGACCGATCAATACATCTCGTTGCCTCTGGATAATCTTCTTTTAAAGCATGTATGTATGAAATTTTCCAATCCGGGCCAAAATCTGGATATGCCTCTGATGCTTCGTTGTATATTGCCAAGGCTTCATCAAGCTTTCCCATTTTAAAATAAACACTCCCTGTCAGATTAAGGGCAAAGTAATCATTAGAGGAGACAGATATATACTTGTTTATATATTCAATAGCTTTCTCATAATTCCCTGACTCAGAGTAGGCAATAATAATATTTTGTAAGGTCCGTTTATCAGAGGGATCGAGTTCCAGTGCCTTATCATATTCTTCGAACGCTAGATCAAAGAGTTCTTTAGCGAAATAAATTTCAGCTAAGCTCTGGTGTGCTTTTTTTTCTTTAGGATAGCGTTCCGCCATCTTTTTAAAGATACGGAAGCTCTCATCTAAATCGTTCTCATACAAAGCCATCCAGCCATCTATAAAAAGTCTCTCCTTTTCCGTCGCCCTAGCCGAGAAATTCTTGGCTTTACTTAACGCCTCGTCTTTTGCCTTATTCTCGCCTAAAGCCCACAAGGAATAACCGAGATAAAGATAGGCCATAGAAAAGCTCGGGTCGAGTTCAATGGCCTTCTCGAGATATGTTCGGGAATCTTCAAAATTTATATTTACATAGCACTCGTACCCTCTTAAAAAATTATAGTAGGCATCCAATGAGTTGGTGGTAACATCGGCAATTCGAAATGGAGCTCTTTCTAGTCTATTCTCAGAAATGCCTATTCCTTGAGAGATTTCTCTGCATAGTTCGTCGATCTGTGATTGGATGATGCTCTCCTCTCCTTTTCCCCTTGAATTGACACTCTTCAGTATTCTCTTGGTCTCAACATCTAAAACTTTTAAGTCTGTAGCAAACATCTCACCAGCCCTGGTGAAGCTGCCTATAATCAGGGCTTCTATGTCATCCATCTGGCAGAGCTTAAATCCCAAATCCTTATCAATCACATCAACATCCTCTTTTCCGATCTGCTTGAGCAGGTCATGCAGTCTTTCCCACGAGGCTACCCGAAAATATCCGGATTGCTCAAGGTTGGTGATTAATAGGTTCGGGATAACCTTGTTTAAATAATCATAGAAATCATCCCCGGTCTGATTTTCAAAGCTGATCACTGCGACTGAGAGAGTTTGGGAGAAGGGATTAGCAGGTGTATTTCGAAGAAGAAGCTGCCAGATTAGCACCCCGGCGATAATAAAAGCAATAACAACTGAAATAAATAGGAAAAGCTTCTTTAATCTGAACTTGGTAGCAATGGCTTCTGTGGTAAGTGGTATTTTTTCGGGGGTAGCTACTTCTGCTCGAGGTGATGCGATTGCCTCTACTCTGAGTCTGCCTTCTGAGTCTTGTGTTTTACCATGGGAGACAATGATCGCGTCTGGCCCTAGTTCATGGCTGATCTGAGAAAGAACTTGCTTGGCTGTCGAGGCTTTGAATGTCTTAGGACTCATAGTTCCTTTCTGCTAAATTATTCCCTTTAATGCGTTTAGATTACATTAATGCGAATGGAGAATCAACAATTTTCTAGCAGGCCATGTCTTAAATAGATTTTAATAAATAGCGCGATTCATAGAGATAGATTGGGTGTCAATAAAGCTAGTTTAGTTATAGATTCTCTAAAAATAGGACTGGAGTCCTAGTAATAGGGGTAAATTTGAATGAAAATGAGGCTGTAGCCTTATTGATACTTCTCCCGCCCAGAAATAAATTAAAAAGAAATCAGGATGAGAGGTGCAACATGGCTAATTTCAAATTTTTAGGAATGAGAGGAAGAATATTAAGTATTTGTGTTGCCTCGGGGTTGGTCATACCATTATTGCTTTTAGCGCAAAGTAATCAAGGCAAAGGGGGTAAAGGTAAGGATCCAAATTGTAATACCGTCACTGCAGACGCTGAATTTCGTGATGCTATCGGCGACGGAATTTATAGCGATGGATATGGTTTCTACAAAGGCCTGGAAGGGGCTACGGTCTGCCTGCTAACGGAACAGGATCATGATTTTATACTTGGTTGCATGAACACAAAAATTGAAAAAGGATACATAGACCGTAAGGTAACGCTCGATTTCCTTGCCAATAATACAAATTTGCCTCCGTTTGATCCTATCCAGGTAGTAGATGTAAGCATAAGGGTGGATGAAGTCCTGTCTGAGACAAATTATACAGACCAAGAAAAACGCTTTCTATTGTGGTTTGATATAGGCCGGAATAGTTACCAGCTTAGGTTTGATGGATTGGATGAGTGCGAATGGGTTAAAGTAACGCAATACACTGATCCTGATACCGGACTACGGCAGTGGACAATCGAAAGCATTGGAACACATACAGCACGGCTGGAGAAAGTCAAGGGGAAGCGGTTCACTGTCGGTCATTTCATAATGCCGTTTCAGATTACGGTGTACGAGACAGATAAAGATCCTACCTGCTTCTAATTCTAAAATAGCGCTCACGATCAATACTTGGTGGGAGTTATAGTAGGGATCATACCTAAGAATTAAACATTTCTTTTAGTTGGGGATAAGTCCCAGTCCTATAAATTTAATATATTCTATCCCAATGATAATACTGCGCACATCATACTTGTTTTCCAATTTCGGCGAAAAATCCAAAATAAGATATTATGTCCCCAGAATATTTTAGTTAAATTTTTTGGCATGGTGTAAAAGAAGTTTACATCTCATTTTTTTTTACGGCCCTCAATATTTGAGCAAGCTGGTTAAGCTTTCAGGGCGCAATCCAGGAAGTATCCGGGCTCAGAGAAATTACCTTCAAACAAAAACCATAAGATTCTATGCTGGCACATATATTGCTTAGACAATATTAAAAATTTAGTATCATGAAAAATTTATTACACATGGGAGGAGGATCATCATGAAACCATCAAACGTCTTTAGAATCTTAGGAGTGATGCTGGCAATTTTTGTGGTTTCCTTTTTCGGACCAAGAACGATGGCCCAGGAAGAGGGAACCGAGGTTGTTATTGGACAATCGCTACCAATGTCTTCGAAGATCCTTAACAGGGAGGTAGCCGTTCTAGTTTCTGTACCGGATAGTTATAACACCAGCTCAACGAATTACCCGGTTTTTTATGATTTAGGCGGATTCAACTTCAAGTACGATTGCGGAACCGTCGAGATTCTGTCACGCACCACTGATATCCCGGAAATGATCGTCGTTGGCGTTCCGCCTGTTCAGAGAGGTTATGTTCCCACTCCTTTTGAGGAGCGCGGAGAGAATCCTACAGGCGCAGACCTTTCCATAAAGTTCCTCAAGGAAGAGTTGATTCCTTTCGTGGAGCAACACTATCGCACCAACGCTTTCAGAATCTTATACGGTCACTCAGTGGGCGGGCTGTTTACCATGTATACTCTTTTCAACCATCCTGACCTGTTCACAGCCTACATTGCGGGCAGCCCCTGGTTCCAGACCAATGACCAGTACTGGCTGAAGAATATCGAAAAAATGGCCAAGGTAAGGAAATTGGATGACAAATTCCTCTTCATGACGGTCGGAAAAGGGGAGGCTGAGTTAACCCTTGACACTTTCAAAGGACTTGAAAAGTGGATGAATAACACACCCGTTACCGGCCTGACCTGGAAGAGTGCCTGGGTGGAAGGCGACCATGGATCCATGGTCGGCAGGAATGTTTATGACGGGCTTTTATTCATTTTCAGTGGCTGGAAGATGCCCAGAGAATCATTGAGAAATGCCGATGTGCAAACGATAAAGGAATATGTAAAAACAACCACCGCCAAGTGGGAGAGGTACGGTTTTGAATCACCTTCCATTCTCCCGGAACGACTGGTCAATTCCTACGGATACTTTTTACTCAACCAGAAAGAATATGAGAAGGCAGTCGAGATCTTCGCCTACAATATCGAACGTTTCCCCAAATCCTTCAATGCCCATGACAGCCTCGGGGAAGCCTACATGATTATGGGAAAAAAGGAAAAGGCGATTGAACTCTATAAGATGGCCATAAAACTGAATCCCGGTGACACCGAATACGCAAAACGTATTTTACAAAATTCAAAGGACAAGCTGCGTGAGTTGGGAGTAGAAGAATAGGATCGTAAATACGAGTCTATAGCCTCTCGGCTTCTGAAATAACTCTGGTTATTTCTGGGAATTCAATACCTCTTTTCCCTATCCTATTTAAAAATTGAAAAATACGCTTATATTCTGAAGACAGAATACCTGCTCCTGAATTTTTCATCTAAACTAGAAAATCACCTCTCGATTCATCCCAAAAGGCGATTGAATTCTTTTCTTTTTTGATAAACAATTTAAAAGTAGTGGTAAGAATATAACATGAGCAAAAAAGTCGAAATCGAAGCTTCATGCCCTTTTTGTGGCTTTAATCAGACAGTGACCTTCTACTCTTCTGTGAATGTGTCACTGGAGCCAGAGCTAAGAGTGAAGATCTTCGAGGATGAGATAAATCAGTTCGTATGCTTGCACTGCGGCAAGAATTGCCTGATATCTGCCGATCTCTTGTATCATGATATGGATCATAAGTTTGCGGTGTGGTTCTGCCCAAAAGGAGAGATCCCCGAAGAAGAAAAGAAGATGTCAGAGAAAATCATAAAAGCGGTTGGCCTTGGCGACTACCTAATCAAAGCCCCGATAACTTACAGCTGGGACGAGTTTAAGAAGAAAATACTTGAGTTTGAAAAACAGAAGAGAACGCACTAGAGAAAGGGGTCAAGTCTTAACTTTCAATATTATTGCGGGATAGGATTTATAATTATTGTCATTGCGAGACCCAGAGGGCCGAAGCAATCTTTACCTTTTCTTAATGGATTGCCGCGCTTCGCTCGCAATGACAATCTACTTTAGAAGATTGCCGCGTTCCCTTCGGTCATTCGAAATGAAAACACAATAAAGAGGAAGGGGTTGGGTCTCCAGATTCAAGATTGTTACGAGATGGGGATCATTTAACCTGGGATATGGATCATGAAATGTTGAAAATTTAGACCTGATTTCTCTTATGCTCCTCTTGGATTATTGAATATTTTGCTCTCTTAACTTCTTGAGCTCATCCTTAAATTCTTCTTCGGAGAGAAGATCCATTTCTAGGTATCCAATGGTGAGTGATTCCATACGTTTGGGCTTCTCCTGGCCAGGCATCTGAAGATCCTGAATCAGGGTAACCGGTCCCATAAGCTCTCCCCTAACTATGCGCCCATCTTCGAGCGAAAGATAAGCTTTTGCCCAGAAATGCTCAAAACCCTGAGTCCTTACTTCTATAGGCTTCAAATGTATGTTCATAAACACCCTGTTTCCCAAATTGGCAGATTCAATGATGGCACAGGGAATATTACGCACAACGGTCATGCCCAACACCTTGCTGCTGCTCTTCCCGCTGAAGCTGTATTTGGAATCTGTGACCAGAGGTGGGTATTCAAAGACTAAGTCAGGAGGTTTACGTGTCTCCCTGAATTCAGAGCCGATACGTGCCTTATCAGGGATGGGAAAATATTTTGTTGGGCGGACCATGCCGTCGAAGGTTACTGCGTCCCAGGTGAGAATCATGAAAAAGAAGCCCTCCATTGTCCGGGGCAAAGAAGAAAAGTCATACTTAGAGAGGGCTTCATCATCGTTGACTGAATGGTGAAGAGTGAAATTCTCACTGGCCTTGAATTCTGTCATTTTTGCGGGTTCTGGTGTTAGGGACTGTCCAAACCAAAAGCCTTTCCAGGTGAATTTTTCGTTGACTCTTCCCTGGCTGTCATTCTCAAGTCGAGTTCTGGTGAAATAGGTGACAACTTTCATTTCCCCAGATTTCGTCCCATCTAACTTGAAATCGAAACTCTCCCTAGCGAGACGATAATAAAGGGTCTCGCCTACTTTATAGCGCAGCTTTAAAGGCAGTAGCTCTGGGACAGAGATCTTTTCTTTAGCAATGTTTAATTCCGAGCTCAAAGAATACGCCAGAACCAAGACTCCGATTAGCAAAACAAAGAAGAAACCCTTTTTCATCATTCCCTCCTTCCTCATTCGAGGTGGTTTTTCCTCAAAGACAATTCCCTTTTACGCTCTCCCAAAAACCCTCACGACTTCATCGATTCCCGTGTGCTCATACCCTAAGTGACCATACCACATAAAATTACAGGGACACAATAACCAGTTTCTAATTTCGATGAGAAATCTAGGAAAAAGTATTGTGTCCCCATGATAATGAAAATCAGAAAAAAGCACACTAAAGTGATCAGGACTCTCATTCAAAATTACAACGAGAGGGGAATATTTAGCCTAGGATATGGTATATTGAATGTTGAAAATTAAGACTTGATCTCTCTGCAATAAGGACCTGACGCTCCCCTTTTGCAGGGATGGCTCTATCTCAAATAAGTCCTCGCCCCCACATAGCGCTTGGCAAAATAGGTGTTAGAAAGGGAATCTGTGCGGATTTGCTTGTTCTTTCCCGGTGCGTGGATAAATTTATTATCGCCGATGTAGATTCCTACGTGAGAGACTCTCCTTCCGCCCGAAGTGGTAAAGAAGACCAGGTCACCCTGCAGGAGTCGACTTTTTCTAACAGGGGTCCCGAGACTGTATTGAATTTTAGAGGAGTGAGGAAGGTTTAAACCGATGAGCTGAAAGACCGCCGTGGTCAGACCGCTGCAGTCGAATCCTTCTGCCGGCGAGGAGCCTCCCCAGGAGTAGGGCATTCCGATGAAACTTCTTGCGGTGGATACGATCTCATTTCGAAGATAGCTTATTCCATAGCTGTACTTCCTGGAGACCGTGTATTCATCAGGGCTTACGATGTAATACTCATCTATGATTTCTGCTTCAGCGAGACTCTGGGCCTTTGTTTGAGCTGATTTCCTTGAGGGAAAATTTCCGAACCGAACCTTGTAGAGCCCGGATTCATGAGCAAAGTAATAGGCTTTTAATCCTTTCTCATTCAGGGAGGAAGTAAGCCTGATGGCGTTATCCACCAAGGAAAAAGCTCCGGCCTGGATAGTGAATCCCATTTCTTTCAGTTCTATTTTAGGGAATTTTGCTGCTGGCTTTGGAGCAACTCGGATTCGGCCTCTACATCCAGCAACTAGGAGAATTAATGATAAGAAAAATACAGGGCTCCATTTCCGTTTATGTTTCATTGGGCACTTCTCTGTGTAGTATAAGGGGTCAGGTCTCCATATGCAAGATTACAGTGTACTGGGAGGCAGGGTTTATTAAAAGTTGAATGTTAAGACCAGATCCCATTTACTTTTAGGGATTTGATAGAAATGGAACTCAATCTTGCGGTTGAAACGAGGAGAAACAGAGGAGAAACTAAAAAAATAGCCTCTCTTCTGATGAAGAGAGGCTACTTTTATTTTCAATTAAAACATTGTCCTGATCTGCACTGCAATTTCGTGTTTTTTGAACTCGGCATCGCTGAGATCAAATCGAGCAGCAAGCCCTGCCTTGAAATTTTCTCTCATGAAGAACCAGACTGAAGGAGATAACTTATTCATTTCCAAGCCAGGGATATCATCTGAATTTATCTGGTCGTATTGCAGAATGAAGTACAGCGGGTAGGTCCAGTAAGCTGCCGAAACTGTAAGACCTTGAAATTTTGCCTCAAAAGGGTCGACGGCAAGACTATAATTATCGTCATTGCCAATTTGGTAGACTGCCTGAACATCGAATTTTTCCAGGTAACGAGCGTTGAGTGAAAACGTGTAGCGTGAGAAATTGTTTTCAATTCTGGCAGTGGCAGAATCAGCAGTGTCTATACCAGAATAGTAATGGAAGCCAACGCTGCTGCCTTCAAAATTACTTTTTTCCTTGCTAGGCAATTCTAGACGTAAGCCTGTCCAGTAATTTTTTTGTCGATCAAGGTCTGAAGCGTCTTTTCCATTATCAATTCCTGCAAACCAAAGCAGCGAACCTTTATAGCCGTAGTATTGAATGCCTGGACGGGACTGCCTTATGGTGACTGAGTTCTGCCCTTTTCCACCTGATGATTTCACATTCAAGACATCCGATTTCCCCCACATGCGTAAACGATCGGGGAAAGGAGTAAAGTCTACAGGAGACAATTTACCAACTTGGAAGTTGACGTAGGTATCGGCAAGATTGGTAAAGAAGAGATGGAACCAGCTGAATAAAGCACCGTCGACTTCAAATTCCTGCTCAATGAATATGGAGACATTCTTAAAAATGGTTCCAGCCACAAAAAACTGCAACCAGTTCGAGTTTCCAATATTCAGTGAATCTTCGGTTTCTCCGTCGACTGTCAGGCTGTTTGTTTTGTAAAGCAATGGGGTTAAGCTCAATCGAGCTCCAAACCAGTTTCCGACTTTATCGACGAATAAATTATCGGATACTTTGTCTTTTCCAGCCGTATCACCGTCAGGTTCGTCATCAGGCCACTGAAAGCCGGCCCGCATAAATTTTTCACCAAAATGATTCAGTCTGGGAAATGACGTATGGCAGGTGGTGCAATCAACTTGGTATTTTCTTGCCCATTGAGAAACAGCTTCAGCATCTCGGGGGAAGATTAAGAAGAGGGTCGCAGCAAACAAGAAAGTAAGGCCGAGTAAAAAGAATTTGTTAGAGTTTTGTTGATTTGATTTTTTCACTCTCATATACCTCCTTTTTGAGTGAATGAAAAATTATATTAAGAAATAATATAACTTTTTCTGTGTTAAATTTCATTTTTAACTAATTTTAATATTAAAGTCAAGTATTTTTATAAAATAAATTAAACTTATAGAATTTATAGATATTGGAGCTTTTTCTTATACATATAACCTCACCCTTTAATTAATAACGATAATAGCGCAGGATTGTTCTATTGTATCAGATTTTTCATTGGTTGTCTAAGATCACATCGTCTTTATGGGTGCCAAGCCATTTACTGAGCTTGGCTGTTATCTCTAGCATTGAAGTTTCTCCAGCTGGCGGCCTTTCCACTCCATAAACTGACAGGGGGAAATTTAAAGGCTCTTGAATGGCCCAGATCTTATCATGTTCATGAGGAGGGAAAATATGTGCGGGGCTGCCAACTGCGATCCAACCTATAGGGATTGTTGTATTCGGAAGAAGTTTTGTTTTTAGATGCACAATGCCATTAATTCGAACCTCTGAACCGCGTCCGATATATGCGCCATGAAAAATTGAAGCGCCAGTCGCTATAAAAACACATTCTTCAATTCTGCAGCCAACAAGGTGGGCGTGAGGGCCAATTAAGGTGTGGTCGCCGATATGAGTAGAATACTTAAGAGTACTTCTTACTGCCGCATTCTCAAGTATGATACAGTTTGACCCTATTTTAATGCTCCCGCCTTCGGCAATGATAGAAGCACCGAAAAGTATTCGGCTTTCTTTTCCAATTTCAACATTTCCACAAACTGTGGCCGTAGGCGCCACATAAGCCGAAGGATGAATACGAGGTTTATTTCCAAGGTGTTCCAGAATCATATCTACTCCTAAAAAAAATTGTGAATTCCAATTTCACTTTACTCTATTGCTTCCCATAAAGAAAGATGACCTGATTTTTCGTTATTAAAGATTTCAAAGACGAAAATCCTATTTTTGAAACAGTACACTCAAGTTTCGTCCCAAAATATCTACGTATTCGAATAAACTCAGCTCTTCCAGCTTTGTGATTGTCTCTTTAGGTATTTTTTTAATTGGCTTGCCTTGTAGGATTGACGCTGTTTCCTCATGAGAGAAGATGGGTCCTTCTTCGATCAGGTTCAAGAAATCTTTATCGACAGGGCAGATTTTTTGACAGTAAAGGCATCCGACAATGCAGTTGTGCCAGGAAGGATCAAGCCATTGAGGAAACTCCCCTTGTCCTTCATTGTGAAAAGTGAGGCAGCGTTCGGCTCGAAGAAGAAAACGGTCTGAAGAGATAGCACCGGTGGGGCAGGTTTTTAGACAAGCCGTACATTTTTCACAGCGCTGCATTGTTGCCAATTCTCTCCAGTTATCTTCCAAGCAAGGAAGATCAGAATAGAAAGCTGCCAGCCGATAAAAGCTGCCCATTCCCTCTACATAGGAAATGTTGTTTCTTCCATACTCAGCCAGTCCACTATGCACCGAAAGCAATTTTAACGGCAGCTTCGCTTCAGCCAATCGATACCCCTTTGATTTTAGATAGGGCTCGAGAATTTTTCTTGCTTGACCATCAGTCGCATGATTGTAGGAAGGGGGAATCAGACAGTGAAGCGAGTTGCCGTTCCAATTGAAGGTAAGACGAACTTGGGGCTGAGGGACAGCAATAACTATTATAGATTTTGCTTCTGGAGAAATTTCGGGAATCTTAAAATCGACCCAGGTTAGGACCTCTCTGTAGATTTCTTCACTCAACAAACCTCGATGGTGTTTCTCTTCGATTTCCTCTTGGAGTTCGGTTACGTGTTCAACGGAAACAATTTTGCCCTTATAACCCTGTTTTTCTATCCGACCATACAATGTTTTGGTTATTTGTTCCAGGCTCATGATATGCCTCCTTTGTCTTTTCTTTTTTGTAAACCTGAGATGGGAAGATGCCCCTGAAGTCTCTATGACTGTTAATTTCTTTTGGGGCCTACTTGACAACTTTCTAACCATCTTATATTATTATACTAGTTATAATATAAAGAAATAAAACTAACCTGTCAAGCTTTTCTTACTGGTTAGGATGTTTTTGATGGAAATAAGATGAACCATAAAAAAAGAGATATTGCAGATTTAGAATTATTAGGAGGAAGGCTGTGCCTGGATTTTGTGAATACTGTAGATTGGCGCGGCCGCGAGATTCCTCAAGAATATTTATACACCTATCAAGACCTTATCGCTTGGAGCCGGCACGTGGGCCTGATAAAGAATCGTGAGGCGAAGATGCTTAAGCAGCAGGCTGATCTGCATCCTTTGGAAGCTGAAAAAGTTCTCATTCGGGCCGTAGGATTGCGGGAGACGATTTATCGCCTTTTTTCTTCTACGGCCGAAGGCGTCACAGCCTCAAGTAAAGATCTCGCCGCGTTCAATAAATATCTTTCCACTACTATGAGGCAGTCAAGGATCATCAAGACAATAGACGGCTTTATTTGGGACTCCGATGGAAACAAGGATGAACTGGATTGGATACTCAATCCCATTGTTCGTTCTGCTGCTGACCTGTTGGTTTCTGGTGACTTTAAGAGAGTCAAGAGATGCGCCGACTCTTCTTGCGGTTGGGTTTTTTTAGATAAGTCCCGGAACAAAAGCCGACGCTGGTGCGACATGAAAGACTGCGGCAACAGGGCTAAGGCCAGCCGTTTCTATAAAAGGGCACGATTATCACAAGCTGGCTAATCCCTATTTCTTCCAAAATTTGTTCACTGATATATGATCAAGAAAGATCAAGGCTAATTTCTAATAATTCCGTATTTGCCGGTTACGAAATCTCGGAAGAGCGGAAATTTCGGTGGGAAGAAGGTAAACAGACAGAAGGCTGCCGTGATGACGAGGAGAAGAGCGACTGCTATGATTTTAGCGCTTCGCTGCCGGATGTCCTTCCTCATAAGATGATAGCTTAAGAGTTGTCCAGCAGAAACCGCCAAGATAAAAGTCGAGATGTCATAAACAAGGTTGGATTTGCCCGCAATGGCTAGATAGGAATAAAACATGACGATAATGACAAGCGGCATGGTGTACAATCCAGCTGTTTTCGCTGTCCAAAAATTTTTGGTTTTACGCTTAAGGATTGGATAAGAGATAAGTGCAAATATCATTCCTGGCCAGAAGGCCAGTTTTAAGTGCTCCCACACACTCTCATTAACAGCAGCAATCAGGGCCAGAGGAGTCCACTCTCCAGACCATTCAAACACAAAGTGAAGCGCGCTTCCCGAAAGGGAAATAAAAAATATTCCCAGGATTTCTAGATAAAGAATAAGTTTCTTTGGGGAATCGATTTTCATGAACTCTGCTCTTTTATAACCCACCCGCACTCTAAAAGCAAGATGGGGTCGGGCCAAGCTAATCGATATATTTTAAATCAGTTAAAGGAAATTTTCCTGTCTATTTTAGCCTTAGAGCGCCTTTTTTGGGATTAAAATTGAGCCTTTAAAAAATTAAAGGGGCTGAATACGCATTTCTTAATCAGGGAAAATCAAGGAGCAGGTATTGTGCCCCAATAATTCCCTAAAATTAAACTTAGGTTATGGTTCTCCTTTTTCTTTTTTCTCTCTTTCTTCTCTCTCTCTTTCTTTCTCTTCTCTTTCTTTCCTTTCTCTCATATTTTTTCATTCATTATTCCTTGTTGAGATTTATTAGTTGAACCGAATATATTACATTCTGTTTAAATTGCCTGTCCCAGCCCCAGGAGGCCAATAATCAATCAGCTTGATATTGGCGAACCATCAGGAGGATAAACCAGGAACTTTCAGGCAGAATGGTCCTGTCTTTTGATTGGAATGGTAGATAAACTTATGAATTTGTACGGACGGATAGAAAAGCCAGGCAAACCTCAAATTTGTTTTAAGGTAAAATCTGACTAAGATTTTGAATGTCCGGGTGACCGTTCTCAGAAGCGTCTTCTACCCCCGGACCCACCTCGGCCAAAACCTCCTCTGCCTCCACGGTCATCACGACGAGGGCGGGCCTCGTTGACCCTAAGAGCACGCCCTTTCAAATCTTTGCCGTCCAGCCCGGAGATGGCGGATTGGGCTTCGGGATTGTTGGGCATCTCAACAAAACCGAATCCCCTTGAATCCCCGGTGAACCTGTCGGTGATGATCTTGACAGAGTCGACCTGCCCGAATTCTTCGAAAGCCTGCCGTAAATCGTCCTCAGTGGCTTCTCGCGGTAAATTGCCTACGTAAATATTCATTCTGTCTTCCTTTTAATATTGAACTTATAATAAGGGAGGGAGTTTTTACTCGTTGAAATCTTCCCTAATCCCTTATGATCCCTGCCTGTTCTTTTCACCGGACAGGTCTCTTCAATTTCAACGTGAATAATACTAACACAGGAAAGATACCACGTCAAAGAAAATTGCTGATGTTCCGCATGAGATGGATTCAGATGACCTCGTCGTGGTCAGAGATCAAGTACGTCTGGGTACAGATGAGCTGGGAGTTCTCGGCATCCAGATATTTTATGGTCTTGACTCGTTCTTTGCCGTCCACGATATCTTTGATGAATCGAAGTTCATACTCCTGGACAGGTTCGGGCGCACAGATCGAGCCGATAAGCTTATTACCCTTGACCTTTAGACGAAAACAAAAAGGAGTACCCAGTATATTTTTTATTCTAAGGTCTTTGTGACCGTAAACAGTGGTCGCATCCGCGCCAAGAGGTGTGTATCGTGTCTCATCTGTATAGAGATCAACCGAATGGGGGTGCCTCTCCACGATTCCCAGGCCTGCGGTCAGAGCAAGATGATACAGGATTCCTGAGAGCTGGCATAATCCTCCTCCGTAATCAAAATCCAGTTTGCTCATTTTAATATTAATCCCAACCTTGTAGCCTTCTCTTTTGGTGGGTTTCCGCACATAGTGCCAGAAGGAGAAGACCTCACTCGGATAGATAGGAAGATTTTGGAACTTTGAGATGGCCAACCGCAAGTTATGCTTCTTATTTTCCGCCCAGCGACTGACGTTGATGGGTTGGATTATGGTAATCTGTTTTTTAAACGACTGCCCCGTTTTCAGCTTGGCCTCAGAATTCTTGGCAAACCTAAACTTCATCCCGGTGATATAGTCTTTTAAGCAGCGATAGGCTATCCGGAGCAACAATTTTATTCCAAGCGGAATAAGGGATTTCACTGACATGGCTTTTATAACCCTAATATTTAAGCATAAAACATTTTTTTTAGGAAGTACTTAGCGTCTAAGAATCCTTTTTTGACATCCGTTCTTGTTATTGACCTAGTGTGCCAGAATTGTAATATTATACATTCACCTCGGAAAAAGGAGGAACTCATGGCGGGAGAAGAGCGATTTCTGGATCAGAAAGTCTTAAAGATTATCAACGATTATTTGAAGAAAAATGACCTTCCGGATACACCGGTCACCAAATATCTTTATCCTCACGAGATACGGGAAAAAATCGATCTGGCCATTTCCAGAGAAGGATGCTCCCTGGACGATCTTTACAAGGCTATCCAGGATTACCTTGAAGCCAGCGTCCGGACTGGACACAAGCAATATTTCAACCAGCTTTGGTCCGGATTCACGCTCCCCGGACTTCTTGGTGATATTTTCACAAGCCTGACGAACACATCCATGTATACCTATGAAGTCGCTCCGGCGGCGACTCTCATCGAAAGGTTCCTGGTCGAAAAAATGGGGAGCATTGTAGGGTTTAAAAAACCAGAAGGGATTTTTGTCACGGGAGGCAGCCACGGGAATCTGATGGCCATGATGATTGCCCGTAACAATGCTTTTCCGGATATAAAAGAGGAAGGGCATAAAGCAGATAAGACCTTAACCGCTTTTGTCTCTGATCAAGCTCATTATTCCTTCGACAAGGCGGCCAACATCCTGGGCATCGGATCCCAGAATGTTATCAAAGTCAAAACAGACAGTGCAGGTCGAATGATCCCCGAAGAACTTGAGAAGACTGTCAAACATTATCAAGAACAGGGGAAAGCCCCCTTCTTTGTTGGGCTTACCGCTGGCACGACGGTAAAAGGCGCTTATGACCCGTGTGATGAGATAGCGCCCCTTGCCCGGAAGTATCGACTGTGGCTTCATGTAGACGGCTCCTTCGGAGGTTCTGTCATCCTCAGTCCTCAGCATCGCCGCCTTATGAAAGGCTGCGAAGAAGCTAACTCTCTTATCTGGAATCCGCATAAGATGATGAGATTGCCGCTCATCTGCTCTGTCTTCCTGGTGAGGGAAGAGGGAAATCTTCGAAACACTTTTTCTGCCTCGGGGACAGAGTACATTTTTCATGACCATGATTTTGCAGCTTACGACCTCGGGCCTCTTTCTATGCAGTGTGGAAGGAGAGTGGATGCTTTCAAGCTCTGGCTCTCGTGGAAATATTACGGAGACAACGGCTATGCGGAGCTGATGGATAAATTCTTCGACCTCGCTGCCCACGCCGAGGATAAAGTCAATTCCCTTGATGAGCTCGAGCTCATGGCTCCGAGAAATTCGGTAACTGTTTGTTTTCGTTATCTACCCAGGTCAACAGAGAATATCAACGCTTTCAACCTGAGATTGCGGGAAGAGCTGGCCAAGAGCGGGAAAAGTTTTGTCAATTATGGGTATATAGATTCTGAGGTTACTATTCGGCTTGTCATCCTCAACCACGAAACTGAAAAGGAAGATGTCGATCGATTTTTCGATAACGTCATCAGCACCGGACGATCAATCGAAAAGTGATCGATTTGACAGCAAAGAAAAAAGTAGAAAAGGGGTTCAGGTCTTAACTTTCAATATTTCTAGACCGCTGGGGTCAGGCCTTTATAACTCTTTAAAGCTGAGAGAGAGAAAAGCTTCTTAAAGCAGCAATTCGACCAATGAAAATGCCTGTTTAAGGAGAAAAAACAGGCCTAATCCTAGCTTATCTCATAAAAAACAAAGTAAATAGTTTGGTCTGACCCCAAAATCATATTTTTTTGTTAACCTTAAGCATATGTCATCCGTTGTAATATTGAATGTTATTTTATGGAGGTTAAGATGAATGGTGCTGGAGAGAACATTGTTTTGATGACAGTTCTTCCTATTACGATTGTATTCTGGGCTTGGGTTGTGTGGGTCATACTGGAGTGGCGGAAAATGAGGAACAAGAGCAAGCTGCAAAGCAAAATTGTTGATAAATTCTCTACCGCCCAGGAATTAAGTGATTTCCTGCAATCGAAAGAAGGAAGTCGATTTCTCAATTTTTTGAGGTTTAACGGTCGCGCTCCAAGAGATAAGATATTGTCTTCTCTGTCCAAAGGAATAATCCTTTCCTTTTTGGGCATCGCCGTAATTGTCGTCGGATCGCTGTTCTCTGAAGAGATGAGGTATTTCATTGCCTTTGGAATTGTGCTCATTGCCATAGGGGTGGGCTTTCTTCTATCGACATTTATCTCCTACAAATTGAGCAAAAAATGGGGCATAATTAATGAAGGAAGCTGAGACAAAGATGTATCTTGGGTAGTTATTCAAGTCATTTTAGGCTGGTTACAAAAAGCACCTGATTGTTCCCCAGTTGAGATTAAAATTCATAGAGAAAGAAGAAAGCGATCTCCTGATTGATGGAAGAAAATTCGAAGAAAATCTGGGAAGGATTTTATGAGAAGTATTCCCGATCATTCTGGTTTTACATCAATAAAATGTGCGGCGATCAAAATATGGCTGACGATATCTTTCAGGAATCCTTTTACAGGTTTCTCAGGGCCAAGCCGGTCGTATTGAATGAGAATCATATGAAGTCTTATTTATACAAGATAGCTTTTGGAATCATTATCGATAAAAAAAGAAGGATAAAGGTTGAAAGGAGAGCTTTTGAAGAGGAAAAAGAGGTTTATAAAAGACGGAAGGATAAAGAGAGCCCGGAGTCGGCAGTTATTTCGTCATTAGTCATGGAGAAGATATTTGAATTCTTAAAGCCCAGAGAGAGGACTCTCCTCTGGCTTGCTTATGTCGAAGGTTACAGCCACCGGGAGATAGCAGAGATCACAGCAACCAAAGAGAAAAGCGTCAAGACTCAACTCTTCAGGGCCAGGAAAGAGTTAGCCAGTTTTCTGAAGAAAAATGAGTATAAAGGGGGAATGGAGCCATGAGAAAAAAGAGCTGTCATCTGGAAAAAGAGGTCATGGATTGTCTGAAAGCAGGGAAGCTAAGCCCAGAAATTGAAAAGCATACCTCCGAATGCCCGGTGTGCGAGGATGTTGTAATTGTTTATGAATGGATGAACCAGTTCAAGAACAGCTCCTGGAAGGCTGAAATGCTGGAGAAAACTCTTCCTGATGCTGAAACCATCTGGAACAGAGCCCGGGCCAAACGGAAGCCTGATAGAGGACTGGTAAAGAAGGCTTTGCGACCTCTATTCTATGCAAAGGTATTTTCCTATGTAGGCTTGATTGCAGGAGTCATCTATTTATTTATCACCAAGGGGAGGGCCATAGGGAATATTATAACTTCAAGTTCAGGAGCTGGCCCGGTCCTTGACTCGTTGTCAAGAATAATCGCTCCCTTATTCCCAGTATTTTTTATTCCCGCAGCTATGATTATCATATCCATGCTTTTTTGCGTGTTTGTGGCGGGTCTGGAAAAGCTAAAAACTAAAGAAGGGGTCAGACCAAGCTAAGCAATTTATTTTGAATAAATTAAGGTTAATTTTCCCATCAATTTTAGTCTTAAACCGGCATTTTTGGAGTTAAAATTGGCCTTTTAAGGGAAATAGTAGTCCCTTTATAGAAACACAAGACTTATTTTTGAATTGCGATGGACTCTCCGAAACTAAAGTATTGTGAGCCTAAAATTAAACCTGGAATCTAGAGACTTAGCTCCTTTTTTTGTTGACTTTTATGCGAGATTAAGAAAAAAATAGAACGAGATTTAATTGCATTCTTATGGTTAAGCGGGGGAGGCAATGCCGGATACTCCGAAAAAATACACCGTCGCCTTAAAGCGGTATACCGGACTTAGAGCCGTATGGCCACCAACAAGCAAGTGGAAATTAGGTGACTATGTCGTCAGAGATCGAGGTTTTTTCCACAGGATAGGCAATATTACGACAGATTTTGGCATTGATGCAGAATCGTCTGAGGGCCCTCCTTTAGAGATTCATTTTCAGACAAGTAAAGTTTATATTACGAAGATTGAAGCCGGGGCAAAAGTCGATGAATTCACGGACAATCTTGGAGCTGAAGCAAAGTTGAAACTGAAATTCAAAGGCAATTACTCGTTCTTTATGCATTCTAAACCAGCGGTTTCGGCTGCAATAGACGCAAAAAGTCAGCTGGGGAGTCAAATTGCTGATAAAATCGAAAAATGGAGACATAAAGATTGGTTTGTGATATCAGAAGTTTATCGAGTTGATTCTTTTGTTCTTTTGGCCAATGAGACAAGGGAAAAAGATATCGAGATAAAGGGAAATGTAGGAACCGTGACCACATTCCTTCGGGGTTCAGTGGCTCCTGAGGTGAGAATCAGCAGCTTGGCTGGGATGGGATTGAAAATAGTTGGAAATCAATCAGGCCCGATTGCTATTGAATTGTTCAGAGTAAAGAAGGATGGAGATATTGATTTCGTTTAGACAGGAATCGCCTTAATCCTGAAGTCGGTCGTCTAGCCGCGCCCTATAGAATCATTTGTTACCTTCATTGTTTTCCGCCTGCGGATATCTTCAAGTGATTCTTTCACGAAAAAAAGAAGCAAAGCTCAATTATTGACTTAGTGACCTTGAAGCATTACTGTAATCCAGTAGAAAGGGAGTTTGAGATGAAAAATAAAAAATTGCTGTTTCTCTTCATAATCCCCTGTCTAGTCCTCTGGTTTGGAGTCACCGAAGGCAAGTCCAAAAAAAACGAGTGGTACTCATCTTCCTATAATATCGAGCTGAGTTATAACTACACCAGTCAATGCAATCCTGGGTACTGTGAAGAAGAAAAAGTTCTCAATCTAGTGGCCCAAGTCTCCAACGTAGCCTTTGGACACTCGCCTGTTTCTGCTTTCCCCTGCTGGATTTATATAAGAAGCGGCAAACATATGCTGGGACAGTTTGGGTACGGTGAAGGAGAGGCTAAAATTGTTGCTGTCGAAATCTGTCCTCATCTCAGTGGCGCCGGAGTGGAACCCAATAAGATCGTCAACAGGAACAACAATTTCGATATAAATCTAATGATTTTACCCAAGGAAGGTGCAGAAGACTATATACGGGAAAAATATGGTTATGGTGAAGATGATGAAATCCCAGCGCCGCTCCTGGAACAGGCATGGATGCAGTTCCAGGCCATGACTCCTTTTTCAAACCCGGCCGTAGAATGGGAAAACTCGGATGGCAATGCCTTATCCCATACCTGGACAGTATTCTTCAATGTGCCCGTATGGAAATTGAAGAAGAGTGAGGAAATTAAGATTCAGATCCCAGAAGGGAATGAATGTGGAAAAGGCGAATGGTCGATCTGGTTCCACCTTCTGAAGAAAAAATAAAATAGAGGGCAGGAATCAACATTCCAGCAGGGCGGGATTTATTCAATCTGGAATACCAACGTCTAATCCCAGTTCTTAGTGATGACACTGAGTTCTAGCCCCGGTAGAGCTTCTCGGTAAGGAGGGATTTTAATCGTGAATCGATGTTTATTCCATTACGGCAGGCAGCGGTGCATGAAGAGCAATCCTGACAGACATTCAAGCCCGTCTCAGCGGGCAAGGCCCCTGCAGTTATTCTGGCTTGAATAAGATTTCCGTATCCTTGGGCATACATGTAGGCCCTCATGAGGGTGGGAATTTCAACTCGATGGGAACAGGTGGGGACACAAGCGCGACAATTCTGACAGTAAAGAATTCCCTTCAGCATCGAAGCCAGCTGAAGCTCCCGTTTTTCTCCTTCTGACAATGCCCAGTTACTCATGACTTTGAGGTTCAGATACAGCTGGTCAAAAGTGGTCATCCCGGGAATAGTCGTACACACATTTTCATCGTTCAGGACCCATTTCAAGGCTGCCTCGTGATTCACTTCTATTTTGCCTTCTTCTTGCAGACGCCTTCCGCCTTGGGTCTTCATAGCTACCACCCCTACACCCTTTCCTGCGGCATACTGAATGGCCTTTTTGACTTCCTCTCTGTTTTCTTGGACAAAATTGTAGGCTGTAAGCACCACATCATAGACTCCTGCATCTACGGCCGCTCGAATGACATTCGGTTCATCCCTATGCGTGGAAACCCCTATAAACCTTGCCTTTCCTTGCTTCTTAACCTTAACCAGCGCATTCATCAACGGCTCGTAAGTCGCCATCTGAGGAGAATAGCAGCTGTGGAGATACAGAATATCCACATAATCCGTGCGTAATCGGCCAAGGCTTACTTCGAGCTGTTTGAGCAAATTTTCTTCAGTCGCTGCTGGCTCCCGCCCGCTTCCTTTGAGTGAGAAAATGCCTTTCTTGGTGTCCCGGGCAAAACGCATCTTGGTGGCCACATAAACTTTTTCCCTGTTTCCTGCTTTCTCTAAAACCTCTCCGATGACCCTCTCGCTGTTACCCCTCAAATAAAGAAAAGCTGTATCCAGATGATTGATTCCCTTATCTAGAGCTTCCTTTATGAGGTCAGGGCTATCCGAATTCATAACACCAAAGCTTACCACTGGAATGCGAAGTTTGGTTCTGCCAAGAGTCCGGTAAATAATCTTTTGAGACTGCTCCTGGTTAGCTGGGCCAGCTTTAAGAAAGGGAAGGGCGACGCCGGTCGAGAACAGACCAGAGGCGGCTTTCCCGATAAAATCTCTTCTGTTCATTCTTCTGTAGCCCATTGAGATTCCTCCTTTTCTCATTACAGTTTTATTTTTCATTTTTATTCATACAGAATTTCTTCCTTTGTTCGGAAAAATTTGGGAGCATTTTTTGTGCCATATTCCGAGGTTAATGCAATTTATTATTTTCAAACACGTTGCTTATCATACACAAATGAGAAATTGTAATTTTTCTTGATCTGAGTAAAATTTTCTTACACCTGCAGGAAAATGAACGCATATTTGTACCAGAAATGAAATGACAATTCAAATTTTAAAATCAGTTTTGCATTAGAACATGCAAATGAGATGAATAAGAGAAAAAGCATAAGTGAAACCACTCGAATATTTACCTTGAAAAGGAGACTCTTAATCAATATTCTTTAAAGCATGACTATTGCAAAAGAGAATGAAGGTATACTCAATCTTGGAGGTGAATCGATGAGAAAGTCTGTTTTGAGGCTCTTTGTACTAATATTTTTCTCGGTTTATACATTTTTCGTTTTCACCGCCCTAGCGCAAGAAAAGAGCAAAATCACAGTCGAATGGATCTATGGTGAAGAAGGCCAGAACGTAGCCAGAGTGCCATCGTTTGCGTGGCTGGAAGATGGAACAGCCCTCCTTTATGATTCTCGTGAGCCTGAAAAGGTGCGAACCATCGTAAAACTGAACCCTGAAAATGGCCAGCAAAACCTGTTAGTCGATGCGAGAAAGGCCCTGAAGAGTCTAAGAAAGCTGTTAGGCAAAAAAGGTTTACCAAAGGGATTACCCTGGCCTGAATCCATCAACACCTCTGGCAAACACGGCCTCTACATCTTCAAAGACGATGTATTCCTGCTGGAGCTTTCCTCCGCTCAATTCATTAGAGTCACTGAAACCGAAGAGGAGGAAAAGTCTGCCCGGTTCTCTCCTGATGGAACAAAACTCGCTTTTATAAGGGAGAATAACATTTTTCTGTATGATATAGAGGCAAGGTCAGAAAAGCAGCTTACTGACGACGGTTCAGAGAGACTTCTGAATGGCACGCTTTCCTGGGTCTATTGGGAAGAAGTCTTTGGCCGTCAAGATATCGGCTACTGGTGGTCAGAAGATTCTAAAGCCATTGCCTTTTTACAGACCGATGAATCCCCAGTAAGCCTCATGCATTATGTTGACTTTAAGCCCTATGTGCCTCGTCATATCCAGCAGCGCTATCCCAAGGCCGGGACTGATAATCCCGTTGTGCGGGTAGGTGTGGTCGAGATCGAAAACGGTCAATCGAACTGGATCGACCTCGAAGACTTTCCTCATGAATATATTATCCGAGTTAAATGGCTGCCCGATAGCAAGCGTTTAAGCGTTCAAACCATGAACCGCGCTCAAACCGAGCTGGACCTGTTCTTTGTCGACCGCCACACTGGAAAATCCTCCCGCATTCTGAAGGAGAAGGACAAAGGCTGGGTGAATATCCATGATGACCTCCATTTTTTGAGGGACGGTAAACATTTTATCTGGGCCTCGGAAAGGGATGGCTTTGCCCATTTGTACCGCTACACAATGGAAGGGAAACTGGTAAATCAGGTAACCAAAGGAGAGTGGGCCATCCGCTCCTCAGGAGGAGGACCTTACTGGGTACGCAAGGCTGTGGTCGCCATCGATGAGAACAAGGGATGGGTCTACTTTACTGCGCACGAAAAGTCATCCATCGAGCGGCATCTTTACCGCATAAGACTTGACGGCACCGGAATGGAGCGCCTAACCAAAGAGGAGGGTTTTCACAGCATTACCTTCAGCCCAGAAGCGAAATACTTTTTTGACCGCTATTCGAATATTTCGACGCTTCCTTCGTTGGCTCTGCATAGAAACGACGGCCAGCTTATGCAGACCATCGCTGAGCCGCGTCCTGAGAAATTGGAAAAATTCGAGGTGCAGTATCCTGAATTGCTCACCATTCCAGCCAGAGATGGCTTCCCGATGCCTGCTCAGCTCCTGAAACCCAAGGATTTTGACCCTTCTCAGAAATATCCAGTGATTTTATATGTCTATGGCGGGCCTTCGGCACCAACTGTGGCCAATTCTTGGCGGTGGTCAGTGTTGTTCGACCAGATTTTGCTGGATGAAGGCTATTTGGTCATTCGCGTCGATAACCGCAGTGCTACAGCCATAAGTAAAAAACTCGAGAATATCATCGTGAGAGATGGTTATGGAACCAAGGAATTGAATGACCTCGTGGATGCGGTGCAATGGCTCAAACAGCGGCCCTATATAGATCCAGAGCGGGTCGGGATTTGGGGTTGGAGCGGTGGCGGGACCTATACGCTCCTGGCTATGACCCGTTCTAAGGAATTCAAAGCCGGGATCGCTGTGGCCGCTGTCACAGACTGGCACCATTACGATACCATCTGGGCAGAAGCTTTCATGAAGAGACCTCAGGATAACCCCAAAGGCTACGAGAAGACATCGCTGGTCAAGGCTGCTAAAAATCTACATGGCCGCTTGCTCTTAGTTCATGGAACCTACGACGACAATGTTCATCCTCAGAATGCCTGGGCCTTTATAGATGAGCTGATCAAGGCAGGCAAGATGTTTGATTTGATGATCTATCCCATGCGCCAGCACGGCATCTCCGATGACCCGGCCCAGATTCACCTGTACAACACCATGCTCGAATTCTGGACCAAGAATCTGTAAAGCGATAGAGATTAAGCCTCAACATTCAACATTTTGGCAGGATAGGTTTTATATAAACCTGGAATCTGGAGACCTGACCCCTTTATGGCTCCCTTTAATTCTCTGACTTTTTATAGCTGACTGAAATACCTGACCAACTCGGCCGTTCATACGTTGTTTCCATGTAGGACAAGCTTTCCAGATAATCCACAAATTCTCCGATTCCCCATCCACCCCTTCCACTTCTGCCCGACACGTTATGAGCAGTGAAGCATCCACCCACCTTGAGTTTGGGCAGCACGGCTATCAGGTAATTTTTGTACCAGCCCTTATCCGCATCACAGAAAACAAAGTCAAAGGGGCCTTTAAGCTTGGGGACAAGTTCATGGGCATCAGCCAGCCTGGCATCGATGTAATCGGAAAGTCCGGCTTCTTCAAAATTCGCCAAAGCTTCTCTATAGCGTCTTTCGTTTATCTCGATCGTGATGAGCTTGCCGCCTGTCTTACTGAGCGCCCAGGCGATCCAGATCGCCGAATGCCCGGTGGAGGTTCCGATCTCCAGCGCTTCCTGGTAGTTATTCTTGATGATGATACCATAGAGAAGTTCTCCATCTTCTTCAGAAATGTTCATATCTCTCCATGAATAGCGGTGATCATTAAGGAAATTCCTGATTTTTTCATCAAGGCTTTGATTTTTATCAGTTTCTGCGGAAAGTGGGGCTATTATCATCGGCAAGAATAATAATAAACATAAGGCATGAGAGAAGGAATAGAATTTAAATCTGGGTCTCATATCATTCTCCTGTCATTTTTAAAGGAAATACTTCACAAATCTCGTGCAAGCTCCATTTTTGCATTTATTATTTAGACGAAAAAACCTTGAATTTCTTCCTATGAAAAGAGTGTTAAGAAAACTTTTGCCCAAAATCATAGCTTATTAGATGTAAAACTCAAAAACTTCACCTTTCTTTTAATGAGGTTGGCGCGCTTCGCTCGCGATGACAATCATGTTGAATTTGACTCTTTTTTGATTAATTGATATTCTTTGGCCAAGCTAAGAGGGAAAAGAATGGCTATTAAATGCCCTAAATGCCATTTCGAAAATCCTGAAGATACTCTCTATTGCGGAAAGTGCGCAACTCCGCTTCCTCCTTCAGAAGAAAGTCCAGCCTTGACTGAGACTCTCGAAGCCCCCAAAGAGGAATTGACAACCGGCGCTACTTTTGCCGAGAGATACCAGATCATTGAAGAGCTAGGAAAAGGGGGAATGGGCAGAGTCTACAAAGTGCTGGACACCAAGATAAACGAGAAAATTGCCCTTAAGCTCCTGAAGCCTGAAATCGCTTCTGACAAAAAGACCATCGAAAGGTTCAGCAACGAACTGAAATTCGCCCGCAAGGTACGGCACGAGAATGTCTGCCAGATGTATGACCTCAATGAAGAAAAAAGCCTGCATTATATCACCATGGAGTTTGTTCCGGGCGAGGATTTAAAGAGTATGATCAGGATGTCCGGACAATTGAGTTTGGGCACGACCATCAACATAGCCAAAAAAGTCTGCCAAGGATTGGCTGCTGCCCACAAGGTTGGAGTTGTGCATCGGGATTTGAAGCCTCAGAACGTGATGATCGATAAGGAGGGGAATGCTCGGATCATGGACTTTGGGATTGCCCGTTCTGCCGAAGGCAAAGGAATAACAGGGGCTGGGGTGATGATCGGGACACCAGAGTACATGTCACCCGAGCAGGTCGAAGGAAAAGAAGTTGACCAGCGTTCGGACATCTACTCGCTGGGAGTGATCCTTTATGAGATGGTGACCGGGCAAGTCCCATTTGAAGGCGACACACCTTTTACGATCGGAATTAAACACAAGAGCGAAGCACCAAAAGACCCTAGAGAAATAAACACCCAGATCCCAGAGGATCTCAGTCGAGTGATCCTGAAATGCATGGAAAAGGATAAAGAGAACCGCTACCAGAGTGCTGGAGAAGTCCGTTCTGAATTGGAGAATATAGAGAAAGGCATCCCTACCACCCAAAGAGAAATCCCCAGGAGAAAGCCCATTACTACTAGAGAGATTACGGTGACCTTGGGCTTAAAGAAGCTCTTCCTCCCAGCCTTAATCATTGCCGCCATCGTCATCATCGCTGTTCTCATCTGGCAGCTTTTCCCCAAAAAGGTGGCTATTCCTGCAGCTCCCTCAGATAAGCCTTCGATCGCTATCATGTACTTTGAAAATAACACCGGAGACGAGAGTTTAGATCATTACCGGAAAGCGATCTCTGATTTGCTGATCACAGACCTAGCCCAATCCAAGCACCTAAAAATCTTAAGGGGAGATACGCTGTTCAATATTCTCAAACAATTGAATCTCCTGGAAGCGAAAAGTTACTCTTCAGAGGACTTGAAGAAGGTGGCTGATCAAGGAGGAGCCACGCATATCTTGCAGGGAAACTATACCAAAGCAGGTGAGAGCTTCCGTATCAATTATCTCCTTCATGAAGCAAGCAATGAAGAGCTTATAGGGTCAGAAATGGTAGAGGGGGTAGGGGAAAAGAGCATATTCTCGATGGTTGATGATATCACGAGACGGATCAAGGCTAATTTTAGGCTTTCTCCAGAAGAGATTGCCAGCGATATCGATAAAGAGGTGGACAAGATAACCACCAGTTTTCCTGAAGCGTTCAAGTATTATATTGAAGGGAGAGAATATCAAGATAAAGGAGATACTTCTAAGGCCATCCAATTTATGGAAAAAGCAATCGCCATTGACCCTGAATTTGCTATGGCCTACAGACTCATGGCTATAGCTAATGGGAATATGGGATTGTGGTCGGAGAGAATGAAGTGCCTCCAGAGGGCATTGGAATTAAGCGATCGAGTTTCAGATAGGGAAAGGTATCAGATCCAGGGAGATTTCTATGCGCATAGAGAGCAAACCTATGAAAAAGCTATCGAGGCGTATAAAAAATTGCTCCAGCTCTATCCAGACGATAGCACTGCAAATATCAATTTAGGAGTCTTATACATATGGCTAGAAGAATGGGATAAAGCCATAGAGCGGTATAAATTTCTTTTGCAGAATAAAAATGCCCATTCTTTCACCTATACCAATCTAGCTGAAGTGTATAGGAACAAAGGGTTGTATGAGAAAGCCGAGGAAGTGGTTAAGTATTTCATCAATAATTTTTCAGATAACGCCTGGGCCCATATTGATTTAGCCCTGACTTATATGATTCAGCATAAATATGATCTTGCTTTGTCAGAAATCGATAGAGCTATTTCCCTTGATCCTGATTTGCCTTGGAACACATTGGCGAAGGGTCATATTTACTATTCCAAAGGGGATTGGATTCAGGCAGAGAATGAGTATACAAAGCTCTTGGAACTCGAAGAACAGGCTGTTCAAATCGTAGGGAGAACGTTTTTGGCAGGTTTATACATATCACAAGGAAAATTCGCAAAATCAAAAGAACAGCTAGACCGGGGAATCGAGCTGGTAAAAAAGATGGGCGAAAAGCAGGCCGAATCTGGTTTCCGTGTAGGACTGGGGCGTTGGTATCTCAGTTCAGGATATTATGAGAAAGCTTTGAGAGAGTTTGAAAAAGCAGGGAAGGGATACGGGGAATCAGATAATCTTAGGGGGCAAAGATACGCTTTATTCTTCAAAAGTCTGACACACATCATGATGAAATCATTACCTGAAGCACAGAGCTTGGCAGATGAACTCAAGGGCCTGATAGCACAAGGAATGAACCAGAAAGAGATGAGATTTTATTACCTACTAGTTGGTTGGATTGAGCTCGAAAGAGAGGATTTTTCAAAAGCGATTGAAAATTTCAAGAAAGCCATATTGCTGATGCCCGGTGAATCTGATCCAACCATTGATGAGGAGGCATTGTTTATTGAACCTTTAGCTTTAGCTTATTATAAAGCAGGAGATTTAGTGAAGGCTCAAGAAGAATGCCTAAAGATTACGCAACTTACCTCAGGGAGACTTTTCTTTGGAGGCATCTATGCGAAGAGCTTTTTAATGCTGGGGAAGATTTTTGAACAGAAAGGCTGGAAAGGGAAAGCCATCGAGCATTACGAAAAATTCCTCAGTCTCTGGAAAGAAGCCGATCCAGGTATTCCTGAGGTCGATGACGCAAAAAACCGATTAGCAGCCCTAAAAATCTAGTCAACGGGGTCAGACCTTTATAACTTTTATACTAGTGGACATAATACCTGATTCTAGTTTTAGTGAATAGTCTAGGAAAGTATTGCCCCCCCAAGATAGGCATGTCCAGTCCTACTCCAATATAAGAATTGACTTATTTCCCCTTAATTTTTATATTTATTACAAATGGAGAAGGAAGCCAAAAGAACTCAATGTCCACAATGTGATTTTTTAATTGCCGAAGACAGCCAATACTGTAGCAAATGCGGATTCCCAATCGCGGAAAAACCTGACACCTTAACTTATACTCCAGCCATGGCCAAGGTCGTGGATGATGCCCTTAGTTTTGATTCTGGAGATAATTTTGGCCCTCGATACCGGATCATCGAAGAAATCGGCCGAGGCGGCATGGGACGGGTATATAAGGCAAAAGATAAAGAGCTCGGAATAACCGTTGCCCTTAAGATGATCCGCCCCGCTTTCTCTTCCAATCCCCTTTTCATTCAACGATTTAAGGAAGAGACTCTGCTGGCCCGGTCCATATCTCATGAAAATGTGATAAGGATTCATGATCTGGGAGAGGTCGATGACATCAAGTTCATCTCTATGGATTATATAAAGGGGCATGATCTAAAAGAGCTCATCCAGACTTCCGGGCCTTTATCGATTGAAAGAGCGATCAGCATTGCAAAACAAATATATGAGGGCCTGAAGGCAGCCCATCACAAGCATATCGTCCATCTCGACCTGAAACCGCGGAATATCATGATTGACCACGACGGCAGGGTTAACATCATGGATTTTGGAGTCGCCAGGTCCATGGAGGCTCATGAAGTTGGACCATCAAGAACATTCATGGGTACACTCCCGTACATCTCGCCTGAGCAAGCAAAAGGTGAAAAACTCGATCACAGAGCAGATATTTACTCTGTTGGGATCATCCTTTTCGAGATGCTCACTGGAAAACGTCCTTTTGAAGCAGACACCTCATCAGCCTATATAGAAAAGCACATCAAGGAAAAACCCCCCTCTCCTTCTGGGTTCAATCCATTCATTCTCCCTTTCCTTGAAAAAATCATACTCAAAAGCCTGGAAAAAGAAAGGAACAGCAGATATCAAAGGGTGGAGGAAATTCTCAAAGACCTGGAAGAGCACCGAGAAGAGTCTGGTGTCTATTTAGCGAAGATTAAAGCAAAGAGAATAAGAAACCTGGCCTTTGTTGCCTTTTTTGTTTTGCTTCTTGCCTTCGGAATCTACTTACTCGTGGGGATAAAAAAACCTGTGTCTCCTCTTGCTCCAGAAGGAGGAAGAATTCCCCTTGTGGTGATGCTTTTTGAAAACAACACCGGAGATGAAACTCTAGAATATTGGAGGCAAGCCTTACCCAATATGATCATTCATGATCTCTTACAGTCGAAATATATCAGGGTACTAACAGGAGATAAAATCTTTAGCATACTCGAACAGCTTGATCTGTTGGAGGTGAAAAATTATTCATCGGAGGATTTGAGAAAAGTGGCTCTGCGGGGAGGAGCAAATCATGTACTATATGGAAGCTATACCAAAGCAGAGAAAACTTTTCGCATAGATACCATGCTTAAGAATGTTGTCACTGGTGACCCTGTAAATTCAATAAGAGTGCAAGGAGAAGGAAACAAAACCTTTATGGATGCCGCAGACCAGCTAACTCCCTGGGTCAAATCGCAATTCAAAATTGGCACTCGAGAAATTGCCGCTGATTTCGATAAAGAAGTGTGGAAGATCACCACCAGTTCACCCGAAGCCTGGAAGCTTTATATGCAGGGGATACACTACTACAACATGGGGAAATACAAAGAGAGTACCGAAGTGCTAGAGAAGGCCGTAGAAATTGATAAGGGATTTGCTCTAGCCTACAAAAGAATTTCCGAGAATTATCATTACTCATACGAAATGGATCAAGCATTTAAATACGCTCAGCAGGCCTTGTCATTAATAGACAGAATCTCAGTAAGGGATCGTTATCTAGTCCAAGGCTGGGCCTACACTATCATGGAAGCCTCGTATGAAAAGGCGATAGAGACCTATAAAGAAATGCTTCAACATTATCCTGATGATGAAGAGGGCAATATGTATCTCGGGGCCAATTATCGAAATCTAGAAGAGTGGGACCTGGCTTCAGAACAATTTAGTAAGATCTTTGATGTTAATCCCTCAATGGCCTGTTTAAACATTGTTAGATTTCATATGGCAAAAGGTTTATATGATAAAGCCTTAGAATTCTTAAAGGCCAACCAGGATAACTACCTCAGCAAATCAATCTATCATTTGGATCTAGGGCTTGTCTATCTTTATCAAATGAGATATGACCTTGCTCTGGTCGAAATTAGAACAGCGTCATCTTTTGATCCAGATTACTTGAAGGCCTCACAATGGATGGGCCACATTTATCAAGTCCAAAATAAATTTCAGGAAGCAGAGACTCACTACAGACAACTTCTCGCAGGGGATGATCGTGTTTCTAATATTGAAGGCCGATTCTGGCTTGCTCACTTGTACTTAGCTCAAGGGCAATTTGAAAATTGCAGAAAAGAGATTATTCAAGGAATTTCAGAATCAAGAAAACATAATCTTAAACCTACAACCATGACTTTATTAATGTCTTTGGCTTATTTGAGCTTTTTAACGAGGGATCTTGATAAAGCCCTGGAAGCAGTTGAGGAGGCCCAAGAAATTGCTTCTGAAATAAAAGGTGTTAAAGAAAAAATTTGGACTATCAATCTTCGTGGCCTCATTCAATTACAAATGAACAAGGTGAATGAGGCCAAAGATACCGCTGAAGAATTAAAAAATCTGATCGAAAGGACCGGGTTTCAAAAACTCATAAGATACTATTATCATCTCCGGGGAATGATTGACCGAAATGAAAATATGAACAAAGAAGCCATAGAGAATTTTAAGAAAGCTATTTCTCTTCTGCCTCATCAATTTGAGGTTTATGATGAACACGCGCTCTTTCTTTACCCCCTTGCTGTGTCCTATTATCAACGCGAAGACATGGAATCCGCCCAGAAACAATTTGAAAATATCATTGACCTTTCCACAGGACGTCTAATGTGGGGAGATCTCTATGCCAAAAGTTATTACTGGCTAGGCAAGATATTCCAGCATAAAGGGTGGACTGGTAAGGCGATTGAGAA
>JABAOH010111438.1_pt1 | contig 63585 bp, 53 predicted proteins | sample 7062181 | NCBI WGS metagenome assembly JABAOH01 (sample SAMN14538630, study PRJNA623070) | marine sediment metagenome | biome: marine biome [ENVO:00000428]; feature: marine pelagic biome [ENVO:01000023]; material: deep marine sediment [ENVO:00002113]; isolation source: pool of 5 deep marine... | reverse complement strand
GAATACGCCACCGCCCCCGACTATGCGACCGCCCTGCCGCTCACGTTCGAACGCGACAACGTGATCGTGAGTCGCACCTTCTCCAAGGTGTACGGACTCGCCGGAATGCGGGTCGGCTACGGGTTCGGTGACCCGGAGACGGTTCGGGCCCTGCGACGACCGCAGCCGCCTTACTCGACGAGCGCGCTCGCTCAAGCGGCCGCCATCGAAGCCCTGCGCCATCAAGATCTCGTTGCAGAGCGAGTGGCGGTCAACGCCGCAGCCCGCACCAGCCTGATCGAAGCGCTCCGCCGCCTTGATCAATACGTCATCGGCAGTCAGACAAACTTCGTGCTGTGGCGTCCCGACGCCGAGCCGGCGCCTCTGAGCGAGCGCCTTCTCGCTGCGGGAGTCATGGTTCGCCCCATGGGGCCCTGGATCCGCGTCACTGTCGGCACTGCGGAGGAGAATCAGCGGTTCGTCGATGTGTTGGAGGGGCTGCTCGGCCGTGAAGCGTCTCTCCCCCCGGAGGGGGGAGTACCTCACGAGCGAAGCGAGTGAGGGGAGGGGGGCGCCCCCTCCGTCAGCCTCGCTGCGCTCGGCAGCCACCTCCCCCTCCGGGGGAGGAAACTGGGCGTCGAAACGAGCTAGTCGCTAGTCGCCAGCGGAGCGTCTCACAGGAGTCTGCCGGGTGGCGCTGTTGCTCAAATCGGCGGCCAGGCGCGCCGCTCGCAAGGACGCAGGACGAAGGCGCAGTCGTGCACTGCGTTGAGGACGAGGACACCGCGAGCGGCGTCGTATGGGCGTCGAGATGAGTGACGTGTGCCGCCCGGCGGGCTCCTAAACCTCTTGGAACAGATACCGCCGCAACACTTCGAGTCGATCACCAACGCCGTCGGAGTGCAGATACCACAGCGTCGCCGCCACCGATGACAGCAAAGCGTTGCCGTCCTGGGGGGTGAAGCAGAACCCGACGAGCTCTGTGCGGTCTCGCACAGCGAGGGTCTCCACGGGGACCACGGTCTGGCTGAGGATCCGGCCGTAGTAACCGTGATCGCGGCCGAACGAGAAGATCTGGTTGGCCGATTTCTTGTGAGTGAGCGCTACGTGCGGGTTGGCGGCGAGGTGCTCGACGGCCTCGGCGGTGGTCATCTCTTCATCGAGCTGCAGGCTGAAGTGGAGAGCATGCATGTACTGCGAGTTGAGCTTTATTGCCGAGGAGTAGACCGGCAGGTCGAAGCCGAGCGTCTCGAACAAGTGATGCGCATCGCGGGCATGGTGGGTACCGAAACGTTCGTTGTCGTGCCGCCCCACCACCGGGCTCGGTATGAAAGAACCGTCCTGGCTGATGTCGTTGGCGCGGCGCAGGCACAGGAAGCGCCCGCTCACCAGATGGCTGCTGCCGTCCCACATGGCCAGAGTCTTGATCAGCACCGAGATGTTGTGCGTGTTGCACGACACCACTTGTATGAAACGGTCCTCACCGCCTTCGAGGGCGGAGTCATTGATGCCACGAGCGTACATCTTCCCGAACCCGAACTCCGATCCCTGAGCGAGGAATCCAGTGGGTCCGGTGGCCTTCGAATAGAAATCCTCCTTGTTGGAGTTTCCCGCGGGTGTGCAATCGATGACGACCGTGGCCCGCTCGATGGCCTCCATCTTCTCCAGCTTCGGTGAATGACCCAGCTCCTCAAAGGTGCTCCTGCGATCCTCGTCCACGGTGAGAGCGGCTCCGCGCTGGACGAGGTCACGAACCTTGGCGCGCTCGTCGAGCAACGGCGTTCGCTTGTGGAACGTCACCTCGTCGATCCCGAACGCCTCGGAATGATCGGCCAGCAGCCCGATGAGAGGCTCTCCGATCGTCCCGGTGCCGACGACGTGCACGATCTTGGACATGGTGGCTCCTGAATCCCCCGTGTGGGGGCCATGGTATCCCAGTCCTCAGCCCTCAGACGCCAGCCGCAATACGCAATACGCAATACGCAACACGCCAGCCGTTGACTACCGATCGCTATTCGCTAATCGCTGACTTCGGCCGTGCGAAGCACGGCCATACGCGACAATCTCTTCATGCGGGCGATAAGACTTCACGGACCCGGTGATCTCCGGCTGGACGAGGTACCCGCGCCCGACCAGTCCTCCGGCAGCGTGATCGTCGACGTCGAGGCCTGCGGCGTCTGCGGTTCCGATCTCCACTTCGTCAACGGAACCGCCCGCACCGATCACATGCCCATGACGCTGGGCCATGAGATCGTAGGGACGGTGGCCGCAGCCCCGGCGGGGACAGTGGAACCGGGCACGGAGGTCGTGGCAGCGGTCGGAGAATTCTGCGACGAATGCTCCCGATGTGTCGAGGGCAAACCCAACCTGTGTGAGCGAGCGAGCGCCCTCGGCATCGACGTCGACGGCGGATGGGCCGACCAGGTAGAGGTGCCGGTGCGCTCCTTGCGGGAGCGCCCTTCGTCGGTCTCTCCGGCCGATGCCGCCACCGCAGCCGACGCAGGGACGACCGCTTACCACGCCATCACGCGGCGCGCCGCCGTGCAACCGGGAGAGACCGTGCTCATCGTGGGGGTCGGCGGCCTAGGCACCTACGGGCTCCAACTGGCCCGGCTCGCCGGGGCAGGTGGAATCCTTGCCGCCGACACCGACGCCGTCGCCCTGGAGCGGGCCGTCGCCCTTGGCGCTGACGAAACCGTCCTGATCGAGCCGGGAGAGTCCCTGGGCCGACGCATCAAGCTGCTCAGTGAGGGCGGGGTCGACGTCGCCATCGAATTCGTCGGAGCCGCCGCTGCCGTCGACGGCGCGATCAAGTCGATCCGCCCGGGGGGAAGAGCCGTGGTGGTGGGCGTTGGCATCGAGCCAGTGACCACCTTGCCCGCCGTCCTGTGGTCGAACCACGAATACACGCTCACCGGCGCCTACGGGGGCCTTCCCGGTGATCTCGAAGCGGTCCTAGGCCTCCTCGCCGACGGCTCGATCAACGCTCCTCCGACACGGCCCGTCGACATCAACGAGGCCGTCCCGGCGATCACATCGCTCGCAGCACGCGGACTCGGCGGAGCGGAGCGACTCGTCGTCACGCCGCGTTGAGTGGCCAGTAGCCAGTAGCCAGCAGACCGGCCGGCCAGACCGGAGACCGAGGGCCGACGACTGGCACCCAACGACTAACGACTAACTACCGCAACACCCCGCGCTCCCAAACCCTGACCAGGTCGGCGTAGGCGGGACTGGAGTGCACCAGATCATCGTGGGTGCCTTCGCCGATGACCCTCCCCCGGTCCATCAGCACCACCCGGTCGGCCTGCTCCGCGCTGCGCAGGCGATGGGCGATCACTATGGCGGTGCGACCCTCCAGGAGGGTGCTCAGCGCTGCCTCAACGCGGGCCTCCGTCTCCGGATCGAGGTTCGCCGTCGCCTCGTCGAGGACGATCACGGCCGGGTCGGCCAGCAATGCCCGAGCCAGGGCCACAAGCTGCCTTTCTCCCGCGGAGAACCGCCCGCCCCGCTCCCGAACGAGGGTATCGAGACGCTCCGGGAGCTCTCGGACCCAGGGCTCGATTCCGATCGCCCTGCAGACGCGCCACAGTTCGGCGTCTCCGGCATCAGGCCGGGCGTAACGGAGGTTGTCTCGCAGGGTTCCGTTGAAGAGGAAACCCTCCTGGGGGATCAGCACCACATGCTTGGGGCGCGATGCCTGGATGACCGCCGCGAGGTCGTGGCCGTCGATCCGGACTGAGCCCGAGGTCGGGTCGTAGAAGCGCAACGCAAGCCGCGCCAGCGTCGACTTGCCGGCGCCTGTCTCACCGACGATCGCGACCCTCTCCCCCGGCGCGATGACGAGATCGACGTCCTCGACGACGGGCAGGTTCGGGTCGTACCCGAAGGTGACGCCGTCCATCTCGACTTCGCCGGCCACGTGATCGGGAAGCTCGGTGGCTCCGGGAAAGTCGACGACCCTGGGTTCGGTGTCGAGCAGCCGAAAGAGCTTCCGCAAGGCCGCGGCGGCCGACTGGAGCTGGTTGTACGTGTTGGACAGGTTGATGATCGGCTGGAAGAACCAGTCCAGGTACATGAGCATTGAGACCAACGACCCGAACGTGAGGTCTCCGCCGATCACACGGCGCCCACCGAAGTACAGCACCACTGCGTACCCCGCCACGCGAAGAAACGCCACTCCGGGGAAGTACCAGGCCACCGCGCGCGCCGTGCGCATGTTGGCCTCGAAGTAATCCTCGTTGACGCCCCCGAACTGGCCGGCCTGCTCCGGCTCGCGCGTGAACGCCTGTACGACGCGTACCCCGGTGATGCCCTCCTGTAGGGTCGCCAGCACTCGTCCGATCTGCGTGCGCACCTCGGCGTAGGCGCGAGCGGCAAACCGCTGGAACACACGGCTGATCCCTATCAGCACTGCGATTAGGGCGAACACCTGAAGGGCCAGTTCGACGTCCACGAACAGCATCGCCGCCGCCACCCCGACGATGGTCAAGAGATTCGTGACCAGCGTGACTGCACCCTCCTCGGCGAACTCCTGGATCGACTCGACGTCGTTGGTCATCCTGCTCACCAAGACCCCCGCTTTCGACCTGCCGTAGAAGGCCATGTCCAACTCCATGAGGTGGCGGAACACGGTGGACCGCAGGATCCTCAAGTACTTCTCGCCTAGGGTCGCCACCGCCAGCTGGGCGATGCGCTGCGAGGCGTACTGCACCACCAGCAGTCCTAAGAAGACGACTGCGGTGGTAGCTATCAAGGCGCGGTCCGCAGCCGCTATCCCGTCGTCTATGCCGCTGCGCACCACGAGTGGGCCGAGGAGCCGGGCGATCGTGGCAATCGCCGTTGCCAGGACTGCACCCAACGCGGCGGCGCGCAAACCGGTGGCGAGCCCCGCAGCTCGGCGGTAGAGGCCCCGCTCTTCGCTCACCGGCGAGCCTCCTCCTGGGCAAGGACCTCGCCGTAGCGAGGCACCGTGGCCAGAAGCTCCAGATGCGGCCCGATCGCAGCGATTCGACCCTCGTCGACGAACACCACCTGATCAACGAGCGCCAGCGTCGAGGTTCGGTGGGCGACAATGATGGTGGTGCGGCCTCGCATTACCTGCTCCAACGCCGCCAGCATTTCTGCTTCGACCAAGGCGTCCACGGATGATGTCGCGTCGTCGAGGATCAACACCCGCGGGTCGCGCAAGACGGCGCGGGCGAGGGCAATGCGCTGACGCTGACCACCCGACAGGGAGTGGCCTCTCTCGCCGACCGTCGTGTCGTATTCGTCGGGGAGATCACAGATGAAGTCGTGTGCCTGGGCCAGCCGAGCCGCCAGACGCACTTGCTCGTCGGAGGCGTTCGGATCCCCGAAGGCGATGTTGTCTTTCACCGTGGCCGAGAAGAGGAACGTCTCTTGGAACACGACGGCCACCTCGCGTCGCAGCTCTTCGAGAGCCACGGATCGGACATCGGCACCGTCGAGCGTGATCGACCCGCCGTCCACATCACGAAACCTGGGCACGAGGTGAGCGATAGTCGTCTTTCCTGCCCCCGTGGGTCCAACGAGCGCTACCGAGGTGCCGCCCGGCACTATCAGGTCGATCCCTCCCAGCACCGGTGCCGAGCCCGGGTAGGCGAAGTGCACGTCCCGGAACCTGACCTCGCCGCGACCCGGAGGCAGCGCGACCGGTTGCGTCGGATCGGCGATCTCGGGCGCCTCACTCAGCAGGCTCTGGATACGCGTCGAGGCCGCTGCGGCTCGAGGCAACTGAGCGAAAAACCACCCGGTGATGCGCAGCGGGAAGTTGAGCAGCGCCAGGTACTGGGTGAAGGCGACGAACTCCCCCAGCGAGAGCTGGCCGGCGACCACGCGCACGCCACCCAGCCAGAGGACCGCGACCGTGGCCACCGAGGGCACGACCTCGAACAGCGGGGCAAACCGCGCCCTGATGCCGGCGAGGCGGGTCGCCTTGTCGTAGATGCGGTCCGCGCTGCGGTCCAGCTTCGCCTGCTCCTGTGATTCCTGGCCGTACGACTTGGTGACCTGAATCCCGCCGATCGACTCCTCGACGACGCGGCTCAGCTCGGCAAGACGCTGCTGCACTTCGAACGACAGCCCAATCACGCGGCGGGCGTAGGCGCGCGCCGTGAACAAGATCGTGGGGACAGTCAGGGAGGCGACGGCACCGAGGATGGGATCGAGGACTATCAGAACGGTGACGACGGTGAGGAACATGGCCAGATTGGCCACGGTGATGGGGGTCATGGCGAAGATCAGCCGCACCTGGCTCAGGTCGCTCGACGCCCTCGCCATCAACTCGCCCGTGCTGGTCACGTCGTGGAACGAAAAGGCAAGGCGCTGAATGTGCTCGAACATGCGGTTGCGCAGGTCCGCTTCGGCCCTATACGAGACGCGGAAGCTGAAGTAGCGGCGCACACCGATCCCCAAACCGAGCAGCATCCCGGCAACGGCGAGCATGAGGACCAGCGGCACGACGCGACCGGTGTCGCCGGCGATGATCGCTTCGTCGATTGTTCTACCGACGAGGTAGGGCACCGCTACGAGCATCAACATCCACAGCAGCGCCCCGGCGATCGAGAAGAAGAGCTCACGGCGATAGCCCCGGATCGTGTGTGCCAGGAGCCGAAGGCCCCTGGCGACGCTCGCCGAAGCCGTTTCCAGTGGGTCGGTCGCGACGCCGCCCTCGGCACTTGATCGGGCGGTCACGGACCGATCACCGGATCGATACCGTGGCAGCGTCCGAAGTATCGCGGCTCAGGTAGGCAACCACTACTCCTCCGAAGAGGATCGCCAGCGCTCCCACGTAGAGCCACACCAGCGCCACGGCGACGGTGCCGAGCACACCAAAGGTGGGGCCCAGCCCCGGAGAAAGGGAGAGATAGAGGCCGAAGCCGAGGCTTCCCAGCACCGAGCCTCCGGTGGCGACGAGGGCCGCCAGCCAGGAACGCGGCAGTGGGCGAGGCGGTCCGAAGCGATAGAAGGCGATCAGGAACAGATACAGCCCGGCTGCCGCCGCCGGAACGCGCAGCCACACCCAAAGGGTGCGAAGCACATCCGCTCCGGAAAGCTCGGCGAGGAAGTCGATCACCCTTCCCCCGCTCACCAAGAGCACCGAAGTAAGCACCAGCGCGAGCCCGCCCCCGATGGTGAGGGCGACCGCCACGAGCCGCATCTCCAGGGCGGGGCGGCGCTCCGTCCGATCCTCCACCGCAGCCATCGCCTTCTGCAGCGCCACCACTGCACGGGACCCGAAGGCCAACGCCACCACCACGGAGCCGACCACCAGCCAGGGCCCGCCCCCGCCGACCCGCTGCCCGGCGTCCACCAGCAGGTCGGTGATGAAGGTATTCACGGTTTCGGGAACGATCGGATCGAGAGTCCGCTCGATCCGAGCCACCGCGGAGTCGCTCTGACCTATGGCGGCGGCTATCCCGAGCACCGCGAAGGCGAGCGGCACCAGCGCCAGGAAAGCGTTGTAAGCGACAGCGGCGGCGTTGATGGTCAGGTCCGAGTCGCGGAGCCGTTGCCTCAGCCCGCCGATGATCTCCCTCGTCGACGCTCTCACATGGGGATTCTCCCAGGACCGGCGTTCGGGCGGGGTGGCCGTACACTTTGCTCCCCATGCTTCCCGACCCGAATCGGCCGATCCTCGTCGGCGCCGCCCTCGCCGCCGCTCTCGCCACGACGAGCATCATCCTCTTTTGGCTGTTCGCACCCGGTGGAGAGGCGGCGAGCGCGACGATCTCAGGACCCGAGACCGCGCTGACGACCTCCACCGTCGCCGCCACCGAGACAACGGGGACGACTCGCGTGGCAACGACCGTGATTGAGCCCACTATCCCCACATCCACGACCGTTTTCGACACTCCCCTGCACCCCTGGGTCGACGCGCGCACGGTCGGCCAGCCGTACGGCAGCGCCGTGGAAGGGCTGCTCACTTTCCGGGGCAACCCGACCAACACCTACTACGGAACAGGGCCGATCCCGACCACGCCTGAAATCGAGTGGAGCTATCCGGATACACCGATGTGCTCGACATCGACGGACCTCGGAGTGACATCGACGTGGTGCGGAAACGGATGGACCGGTCAGCCCGTCGTTTGGGAGAGGCCCGACGGCGTCACCGAGCTGATCTTCGGGGCGTACGACCGCCGTCTTCACTTCGTCGACGCCGATTCGGGGCAACCCACTCGGTCGCCGATCCTCACCGGAGACATCATCAAAGGAACACCCACGATCGACCCCGACGGCTATCCCCTCGTCTACTTCGGCAGCCGCGACAACAAGCTGAGGATCGTCGCCCTGGACCGCACCGATCCCGTGGTCATCTGGGACGTCGAAGCCGACCTCGCCGTCGAGGGCAGATGGAACGACGATTGGGATGCCGCTCCGCGCATAGTCAACGACATCATGTTCGAGGGTGCCGAGAATGGGATCTTCTACATCTACAAACTCAACCGGGATTTCGACGACCTCGGCTTGGTGTCCGTGGAGCCCGAACTGCTCTTCAAGATGGAGACGTGGACGGAGAAACTGCTCAACGACATCGGCCCGTCCTACCCGGCCGTGAGCGTGGAGAACTCAGCCGCTCTGTTCGAGGGCCGCGTCTACTTCGCCAACTCCGGGGGCCGGGTCATTGGTCTCGACATCACCAAGGTCGAGGACGGGGAGGCGCCGATCGTCTTCGACTACTGGGTCGGAGATGATGTCGACGCCTCGATCGTGGTGGACGAAGAGGGAATGCTCTATGTCTCGGTGGAGTATGAGCGGTACCTCGACCGAGCCAAGAGCCTCGGCCAGCTCATAAAGCTGGACCCTTACACCGATGGCGACCCCTACCAGTGGGGCATGTTCTCGTTGATCGAGGACCATGACCAGCCGGCCAAAGGTGGGATGTGGTCGACCCCAGCACTGGGCCAGGAAGTGCTCTACACGGTGACCAACAAGGGCCTCGTAATTGCGGTCGACCGGGAGACCGGCGAGGAGGTGTGGTGGTTCGAAGTGGGCGCGGGATCGTGGTCTTCTCCGGCGATCGTCGACGGCCACCTGATAGTGGCCGGCAACACCGGCCTGCTGCGGTCCTTCTTCATCGGAGCCGATGAACGCGACCCCGTGCTGCAGTGGACCTTCGAGGTGGGCGACGGCAACATCGAGTCCACCCCGGCCGTATGGGACGGCATGATCTTCGTGGGCAACCGCGACGGGTTCATGTACGCCGTCGGTCAGCAAGCCGGCTGACCGGCCTCCGTTAACCTGGCCGATCGTGCATTACGACTACACGAACGTGACCCCGGAGTCGGTGCGCGCCGTCGTCGACGAAGCGATCGAACGCGGCGAGGAGTTCGTCGCCGAGATCGTGGCCGCCACCGGCTCACCGACGTGGGCTTCCACCATGGCACCGCTGAACCGTCTCGACGACACCGTGGTGCGGGCCAACGGCATGGGGCCCTTCATGGCACGCGTGCATCCCGAGCGCGAGGTGCGCGATGCTGCGCAGGAAGCCGAGGAGAAGCTCTCCAAATGGGCCACCGACCTCGTCTTTCGGCGCGACCTCTATGAGGCGATCGAGGCCTACGCCGCCACCGACGAGGCCGGGGCTCTGCCCGCCGAGCGGGCTCGCTACCTCGAGTTCCACCGCCGCGACCTACGACGTGCCGGCCACGCCCTGAGCGAGGAGCAGCGGTCTGAGGTCCAGGACTACCGCACCCGCCTGGTCGAGCTCGGAGTGGCCTTCAATCGCAACATAGACGAGGCCTCGGGTGGGCTCGACCTGACCCGCGAGCAGCTTGCCGGCATGCCCGACGACTACGTAGAGAGGCTCGATCGCGGCGAAAGCGAAGGGACATTCCGGGTGTCCATCGACTATCCCGACTACTACCCATTCATGGACATGGCTGCGGATCGCGACCTGCGGCGCCGCCTTCAGTTCATCTTCTTCAACAAGGCCGTCGAGGAGAACGAGCCAATCCTCGAGGAGGCCGTGCGGCTGCGCCACCGCATCGCCGAGGTCTTTGAGCTCCCCTCGTGGGCCGATTACGCACTCGAGGTCAAGATGGCCGATGGGCCCGGCGCGGTGGAGGAGATGTACGCCGGCATCGTCCCCGGCCTCACTGAGAAGGCGCACGCGGAGGTGACCGACCTGGCGGCCGCACTGGACGGAGACGACACACCGCAGCCGTGGGACTATCGCTACCTGCACACTCTGATAAAGCGCGACCGCTACGGCATCGATCCCTTGGAGGTGGCGGCCTACTTCCCCCTGCAGCAGGTGCTTGACGGCATGTTCGAGATCACCCAGGAGGTGTTCGGCCTCGACTACGACGCAGTAGCCGATGCCCAGGCCTGGCATCCAGATGTAATCGCCTACGAGGTGCGCGACTCCGCGTCCGGAGACAAGCTGGCGACGTTCTACATGGACTTGTTCCCCCGGGAGGGGAAGTTCGGCCATGCGGCCGCTTTCGACCTGGTCCCGGGCCACGATGCCGCCGACGGATACGTACTTCCGGTTACGGCCATCGTCGCCAACTTCACCAAGCCCACTGCCGACAGCCCTTCACTACTCCGCCACGACGAGGTGGTGACGCTCTTTCACGAATTCGGCCACGTTCTGCACAACAGCCTCGGCCACACGGAGTTGGTTCGCTTCAGCGGGTTCAACACCGAGTGGGACTTCGTCGAGGCGCCGTCACAGATCATGGAGCACTGGTGCTGGAACGCCGACGTGCTCTCCAGGTTCGCCCGGCATCACGAGACCGGCGAGCCCATTCCGGGGGATCTGGTCGGCCAACTGGTGGCCGCACGTGACCTCCACATCGCCTTGGCCAACCTCCGTCAGGTGAGCTTCGGAAAGCTCGACATGGCTTTTCACGGCCCGGGAGAGGACAAGGACCTGCGGGCCATTGACCGAGAGACGACCGCGCTGGCGCAGTTCCCCTTCCACGACGACACCTTCTATCCGGCCGGATTCGGCCATCTGTTCGGCTACGACGCCGGCTACTACGGATACTTGTGGTCGAAGGTATTCGGCGACGACATGTTCAGCCGCTTCGAAGCCGACGGCGTTCTCAGCCCCGATGTCGGCCGGGAATACCGCGAGAAGGTGCTCGGTCCCGGCGGTTCCAGGGATCCCGCGGAGATACTGCGCGACTTCCTGGGACGGGAGCCCAACCAGGAAGCGTTTCTGAGGTTCTTGGGGATTGGGTAGGCATTAGGCATTAGGCATTAGGACGATCCCCCTCAATACCTGGCACCTAACTCCTAACGGCTACGCGAGCACCGCCTTTTGCTCCAGTTGGATCGGCTCCCTGTGGATTGAGAAGAACTCCATTGGAGCATCGGTGTCCCATTCGTCGGCATCGGCCCCGGTGAGGTGACGGGCAACCATCGACCCAATCGAGGGCGACTCCTTGAAGCCGTGCCCGCTGAAGCCGTTGGCCACGATGAAGCCGTCCAGATCGGTGGGGCCGACGACCGGATGGACGTCCTCGACGTTCATCGTGTACATGCCGGCGAGGCCTGTTATCTGACCCCGATAGGGAAGGCTGGGGATCCGGTGGTGCAGGGCGTGGATCTTGACATCGCGAAAGGCCGCATCGAGATTCGGGTTGAAGTCATCCGGATCCGTTACGACCTCTTGCTCGTCCTCCTCACGGATCGAACCGATAAGGATCTGCTGGCCTCCCGCTTCGGGCCGGAAGTAGATCCCTCCGGACCCATCGGCGACGACGGGGAGCGGGCCGGGCACTTCGTCTCGCGGCCACTCCCGATAGATGACTTGCGCTCTGATCGGATGAATGGTCCAGGGCGCGTAGTCGAAGCCCGCCGTCGCGGCGAGCCCTGCAGCCCATGGGCCGGCGGCGTTCACGACGACCGGGGCGTCGATAGACGACCCGTCGGCGAGATCGACTCCGCTGACGGCCGCACCGCTCGTACGCAATGCGGTGACCGCGGTGGAGAAACGGACGTCGACGCCCTGGGACCTGACGGCATCCAGCAAGTCCTGGCAGGCGCTCACGGGATCGAAGAAGCCGCTCTCTGCCTCGTGCAGGAAGACGTCGTGCTCGACGCACTCGTGCTCCACCTCCCCCGTCAGGTCAAAGGGAGCGCTGCAGGTCGAGAGGGCGGGGTACCGCTCCCGAACTGCATCGGCGTCAATGAGGGAGACGTCGATGCCGAGCCCACTCATCATCCCATGGACTTCAGTGAGTTCCTCGCGTCCCTCGCCGAGCATCCACAGCACTCCGGTGTGGTGGAACACAGCCCGCGGCTCCTCGAGCCTTGTGTACGCCGCCCAGTTGCGATGGGCTTTGAGCCCATCGCGCGACACCATCACCGCCTCAGCATGCGTATAGCGCTGCCTCAGGATCGCGCATGAGGCTCCCGTCGACCCTTCGGCGACGTTGGGCGCCTTCTCCAGGACCACGATCCGGCTGGGGTCCCGCCGGCTGATCTGGTGGGCGATGGACAAGCCCATGATCCCGGCACCCACGATCACGACGTCGGCCGTATCCCGCATCAGCATGCTCCCGATCGCGAAGGCCAATGGATAGCACGCCGGGGCGATCGCCGCGACTCGTAGACTCACTTCGGGAACGAAAGGAGCACTCTGATGGCCCTCGGCGTCGAACTTACTTGGCTCGGCCATGCCGCCGCCCGTTTGCGGCTGACCGACGATACGACGCTCTACATCGATCCCTGGCTGGCCGGAAACCCATCCTGCCCGGAGACGGAGCATGCTCCGGACCGGGTTGATGCGATCTACTTGACGCACGGGCATTTCGACCACGTCGGAAGCACCATGGACTTGGTGGACGCCCATCAGCCCCAGGTCTTTGCGATTCACGAGATAGCCGTCTTCCTCGAGGCCGCCGGCGCCGAGAATGCGGTCGGATCCAACAAGGGCGGAGCGGTGGATGGTCCCGGAGGCGTCACAGCCACCCTGGTCGATGCGGTCCACTCGTCCGGCATTTCCGGGGACGACGGCATCGTCCCGGGCGGCGAAGCAGGTGGCTGGGTGATCGCCGTCCCCGACGGACCGACCGTGTATCACGCCGGCGACACGACGGTGTTCGGCGACATGGAGTTGATAGGAAGGCTCTGGTCTCCGGATCTGGCGCTTCTGCCCATTGGGGGGCACTACACGATGGGCCCGCAGCATGCCGCAGAGGCGGCCCGACTGCTCGGGGTGTCAACCGTGGTGCCGATCCACTACGGAACCTTCCCCGTCCTTGCCGGCACACCCGACGAGCTGGCAGGGGCCCTCGAAGGCTCGGGGATCGAGGTGCTGGTGGCGACCCCAGGCGAGCCGATCTCGTAGGGACGCCGGTTCAGCCCAACGGGTAACGGCAGGGAGCGCCGGGATCGGGCGCATCGCTCGCGCCGTTGCCGAGGTCCACCCCTGCACCTCTGAAGGAGCACCCTGTGCCGAAAGGCGTCCCGGCGACGGCACCCGAAGCGATCTCGCCGTCGACCTCCACAATCACCCAGACTGTGCCCGCCCGGACCGGCACATTCCCGAAGAAGTACACGAACCCACTTCTCCCCGGTCCCGTCCAGGAAAGCCACTCTCCGAGGTCGCCCTGATCATCGCCGGCGACGATCACCCCCGCATCGAAGAGCGTGACCTGATCAGACCGGATCTCCGCCCAGCCATCGATGTGATCGATCGGGCTCCCGGCGCCGGGAAAGGAATCGTCGCTGTCGACCCCTACCAGCACGCGGGCGTCACCGCCGGCAAAGGGATTCGAGGTGAACCATATGCCCACCTCGAGTGAGCCGTCATCACCCCGGCCACTGCTCAGAGCGGCAACAGCGGGAGTTTCCGCTTCGGGGGACGGCGCTGCTGCCGTCGGGGGTGGCGCAGTCGTCGCCGGTGCCTCTTCGGATGAAGCCGGCCCTGGTGGACTGGTCGTGACAGAGATAGTCGCCGCGTCGGTTCGAGGGGTCTCATCGGAAGCGGGGACCGAGCCGCCGCAAGCGGCGGCCACCAATGCCACCAGAAGGACGCCCGAGGCGGCGCTCCTGATCGTCACACCGCGCCTTCGACCATGTGGGCACGCTAGCCGCCGCACTCGCTACTGCCCCCGCCGGATCGTGCGGGTCGCGATGATCGCTAGCGTCCCCGAAATGCACGAAGGCCTGGCCGCCAAGATCGACGAATTGGTCCCTGGAGTGCGCTCTGACCTAGAGGACTTGATTCGAATCCCGTCGGTCAGCGCGCCGGGCTTCGACCCTGGAGAGGTGCGCCGGTCGGCCGATGCCGCCGCCACGATTCTGACCGCGGCAGGATTCGCGGGCGTGCGGCTCCTCGAGTACGGAGAGGCCCACCCCGCCGTCTACGGGGAGTGCCCCGGGCCGGACGAGGCACCGACCGTTCTCCTGTACGCCCATCACGACGTTCAGCCACCAGGAGATCACTCCGCTTGGACGGGAGACCCCTTCGAGCCCGAAGAGCGCGCCGGCCGCCTCTATGCGCGGGGCTCGTCCGACGACAAGGCCGGCATAGTGCTTCATGCCGGCGTGCTTCGCGCTCTAGAAGGCGAACCGCCGGTGAACCTGAAGGTCTTCGTGGAGGGTGAAGAGGAGACCGGCTCCGCACACCTCGACGATCTCTTCCAGCAGCATGGTCACCTGCTCGACGCTGACGTGATCGTGATCGCCGACAGCACGAACTGGCGGGTAGGCACCCCGGCCCTCACCACTTCGCTGCGCGGCCTGGTCAGCGTCTTGGTCGAGGTGCGGGTATTGGAGAACGGGGTCCACTCGGGGATGTTCGGAGGTGTGGTGGCCGACGCGCTCACGATTCTCACCCGCATCCTCAGCGGACTGCACGATTCCAAGGGAAACGTCGCAGTACCTGGCTTGGTCACCGGCGAAGCCGAGCCTCTCGATCTCACCGAGGACGAGTTGCGCTCCCAGGCCGGCGTGCTCGACGGCATCGAGTTCATCGGCGACGGATCGCTGACAAGTCGGCTGTGGATGAGACCGGCGGTGTCGGTGCTCGCCGTCGACGCTCCTCCCGTTGGGGAGGCGATCAACCAGCTAGTGCCCGCGGCTCGCGCCAAAGTGAGCATGCGCATCGCGCCCGGACAGGAAGCCGCCACCGCCATGGCCGCGCTCATCGATCACCTCGAACGGCAGCCGGCCTGGGGGGCGAAGGTGACCGTCACGGCGCACGAAGCCGGCGAGCCGTACGCGGTAGCCGGCGACGACCCACGGGTTCAGGCCTTCCGTGATGCCTTCACCGAGGTGTGGGGCACGGAGCCAGTCGATATCGGAGTCGGCGGATCGATCCCATTCGTGTCGGCATTCTCCGAGACCTACCCGGACGCCGCCATCCTTCTCACCGGAGTTGCCGATCCGACGAGCAGAGCCCACGGGCCCGACGAGAGCCAGGATCTCGACGAGCTCCGCAAGGGGATCCTCGCCGAGGCCATCGCCTTGCGGAACCTCGCCTCATGAGGCTCGACGCACCCGCCCCGAACCTGGGCAGGGTGGGCGTTTGGACGTGGCCGCTGGTCACGGCGCCCGCAGAGCACGTACGAGATGCAGCGCGCGCCGTTGAAGCCATGGGCTACCGCGCAGTGTGGTACCCCGAGAGCCGAGGCCGAGAGTGCGTCGCTCTCGCCGCGACCATCCTCGCCGCCACGGATTCGATCCAAGTAGCGACGGGCATCGCCAACATCTGGGCGCGCGACGGCAACGCAGCCGCCGGTGCGGCGATGGCTCTGGGCGAGGCCTGGCCCGGCAGGTTCACGCTGGGCCTCGGCGTCAGTCACGCACCCTCGGTGGCGGCCCGTGGCGAAGAGTATCGAAACCCCATTGGGCGAATGTCGGACTACCTAGACGCGATCGAGGGAGCGGTTTTCGTGGGTCCGGAACCCCACCCGCCGGTCCCGGTGCTCTTGGCTGCCCTCGGGCCGCGCATGCTCCGCCTCGCCGCGGCTCGCACGGCGGGCGCCCACCCCTACTTCGTCCCGGTGGAGCACACCGCTTTCGCTCGCGAAGTCATGGGCGAAGACGCCTACCTCGCTCCGGAACAGGCTGCAGTGCTCGAATCGGATGCGGGGCGCGCCCGCGCCGCAGCCCGGGCCCACATGGAGCGATATCTCTTGCTCGACAACTACCGCCGCAATCTGCTGCGGCTCGGTTGGAGCGAGTCTGACATCGACGACGGCGGGAGCGACGCCCTCGTCGACGCGATCGTGGCTTGGGGACCGCCCCAGGTCATCGCCGAGCGGATCGCCGCCCATCACGCCGCCGGAGCCGATCACGTGTCGATCCAAGTGCTGGGCGATCCCGAGCGAGTGCCGCTGGCGGAACTCGAGGAGTTGGCGAAGGTTCTGCTGTAGGCGCAATACGCAATACGGATCGTGAATGGCGTACTAGCTAGAGATCGCAGAACCGGCCGCCGGTGACCGAGGTGATGATGGCCCCGGTGTCGTCCGGCGACGAGCCGCCTTCGGCCGTCGCCCGCAGCCAGCGGTCGCTGCCCGGCGGGGAGGAGATGAAGACGTCGATCCCGCCCGTTATCCCCGCCGCGGCGACTGCGTCGGGGTGGGCGGCGAGCACATCGGCAACGGTTTCGCCCGGTCCTACACCGCGGCTCGTCTTGAACGGGAAGATGCCGGGACCTGCGGAGTAGGCCGCAAAGTGGCGGGTACCTTCGCCTGCGAAGCTGGTGCCGGCGTCGGTGAAGTAGAGAGTCAGGTTGTCTATCTCGATTACTCGAACCTCGGTGGTTCCCTGGCGACAGATACCGAACTCGTTGGATAGGTTGTCGATGACGATCCAGTCCCCGTCAACGGTGGGCGAGGCGCCGATCAGGGCCGATCGCACCGTGGCGACGACCGAGTCCACGTCACTTCCGAAATCGGCGACGCCGAGCCCGTCGGCGGTCAGGACGACCGAGGTACCCGCGGCGCCGTCACACGGGGTCACGGCACGATCGAAGTTGAATGAGACACCCACGGGATCGTCGGCGTGTCCGGCCTCTCTGAGGAACACGATCGCGGTGCCTTCGATCACGTCGCCGCTCTCTATCTCGGCGTCCATAGCGAACCCGTAGTAGCCGGGGCTGCCGTCCTTGAACATGAACTCGATCGGAGCCCCAACACCTCCCCTGTCCAACGCATAGCGGCCGACGGTTCCGGCCGTGACGACCAGGTGCCCCAGTGCCGTCTCAGCCACATATGAGGACTCCCCGCTCGTGTCGAGACACACGTCGCTGATCGTGGTGTCGAGATCGTCGAGGATCATCTCGCCGTCGTCGGCGGGATCGACGTCATCGGGATCGAGCTCGACGAGGGCGAAGGTGGCGACAAAGGTCGTGGGTGCTGCAGCACTGACCTCGACCACGTAGTCCGAGGTCACGATGATGTCTGTTGCCCAAACCGACGTGCCACCCACGCCGATGGCAGTGCCGTCGGTGGCGCGCACGTTGACTATCGGCTCCCCGGCCTCGGACGTCGCCACGACCGACATGCGCATGTCCTCCTCGGCCCTGACGAAGAAGATCTCGGGATCACCGTCGGCCGCGTTTCCCACGACGATCTCTTCGCCCTCGTCCTCGTCGTCGATGGAGACACGCCTGTCCTCGGAGCACGAGCGCGACAGAAGGGCAAAGGTCTCATCGTCGGGAGCGCCGGTCACTTCCCTACCCAGGCTCGTCTGTGCCGCTTGAACTGCCGCCAGCGTCGCCGGACCGAAGGCGCCGTCGATCACAAGCTGGCCGAGGTCGTTGCAGTTCAACAGGAACTGGAACGCTTCGACGGTCTCGTTGAAATCACCCTCGAAGATGAGCGCGGGCCCGTTGGCGATCAGGGGGATGGTCGAAGTGGTGGTCGTCGAAGAGGTCGTCGTGGTCGACGATGTGGGCAGCGCCGTTGCCGGCACCGTCGTATCGCCGGAACCCGAAGTGCAAGCGGCGGCGAACACGAGAGTGCCCGCAAGGAGGGCGAGGCCGCGACGACTGAAACCTTGACGCATCATCGCCTGCGAACCCTAGCGATGCGCTCCTGGGAGGGGTCGCCTCCCCCGGCAGGTGGGAGCCCTTGATCAGGACAGACGATCGATGAACTCCAGTACGCGCTGCCACGCATCGGCGGAGGCGTCGTCGAACTCCTCGTACCGGCGATCGAAGAACGAGTGCGGTGCGCCCTCATACACCATGACGTCGTATTCGGCACCAGCGGCCTCCAGCGCGGCGGAGAAAGCATCAACCTCCTGAAGCGGAATCCCCGGGTCATCGCCGCCCATCAGGCAAAGAAGAGGGCACGAGAACTCCGTCACCCGCTCTATCAGCGGCGTGGCCCCTTCCGGAAACCCGCGAGTGGGATGCCCGTAGAAACCGACGGCTCCTGCAAGTCCGAGATCGTTTGCCGCCTGGTGCCAGGAGTTCGAGCCGCCGAAGCAGAAACCGACCGTGAATACGGGGCGACCCGAAGCCACCACACGGAGGTGGGCGACCGCCGCCGCGCAGTCGGCGGCCACTCCGTCGAATGTCGTCAGCTGCACATGGGGCATGTAATCGAACTCGTCGTCGCGAACACCCAGGCCTGCGGTCCGTCCGAAGTAGTCGATCACCAGCGCGCTCATCCCCCGCTCGGCGAAGCGGACCGCCAGGTCCTCGTAGAACCCATAGAGCCCGCGAACGTCGGGAAGCACCAACACCGCAGGACCCTCGCCCGATCCGGCGGCCTCGAATGCGGTGAACTCGTTCCCGTCGTCGGCGGTGAGGGTGAGATGTCGAGTGTCTACAGACGCCCCCGAAATCGGCGCTATCGGCGGCGTCGAATCTGGCTGGAAACACACGAACGGACTCCCCTCGACGGAGAAGTGACTCTAGGAGCCCGCCTCCTCCTCGACCAGGCGCCACTCCCGAGGACGCATGGCCGGAGAGAGATGCCGCGCTGCCCACGAGTCGAGAACGTCGGTGGACAGCCCGGGCGCGGCCACCTCGGCTATCAGCCGCGTCCCCCACTCTGCGTCGGGCTCGCCGATGATCTGAACCGCGTCGACACGGTCGTGCTTCAGCAGTACGCGGGCGACGGCACCGGGATGGACTATCTCGCCGCCGATGATGAAGGCGTCGTCGGCTCGTCCCAGGACGGTGAGGCGGCCGTCACCATCGACGAACCCGAGATCATTTGTGGTGAACCACTCGTCCGGGTCCCGGTCCGGCTCTCCCAGATACCCGCGCATGACGGTCGGGCCCCGCACCCGGATGCGACCCACACCGTCGTCACCCTCTGCGTCGACAATGCTCACCTCCACCCCGTCGAGCGGAGGCCCTACCGATCCGTCGAGAGGGTCTCGCGGGCTCGGAGTGGCGACCTGAGAGCAGGTCTCGGTCATCCCATAGGTGGGCACGGCGGGCAAGCCTCGATCGCGTGCCTCTGCCAACAAGTCGGTGTCGGCCGCGGCACCGCCGACGAGCACTACGCGGAGACCGGAGATCGGACCCGAGGAGTCATCCAGGAGCCGACGCAGCATCACCGGGACCAACGAGACATACGCCGTCGATTCCAGTGCTCGCTCGACTGCGGCAGGTTCGAATCGCTCCAGCACGACCACCGGCGCAGCCGCCTCCGCCTGGCGCCACAGCACCGAGAGACCGCCGACGTGGAATAGCGGCAGCACGAGGAGCCACCCATCGTCGCGACCGTTGCCCAGCCGGAGGCGGGAAGCGGTCACTGCCGCTTCGATGTTGGCCGCATCGAGGCGCACCCCCTTGGGAGTGCCCTCGGTCCCCGATGTGAATACGACGAAGCCCCCGTCTCTTGCGGGGGCCGCCGCGTCGCGCCCGGCGATACCGCGCGCCACAAGGGCGTCGAAACCTCCTTCGGGCTCAGTCCACAGGCCGCGCACCCCGGCAGCCCTGGTCATGTCCATCGCCGCCGCCGGAGGGAGCCGGGGATCGACTGGCACAGCCGCCATCCCGACGCGTCGAATCCCCCAAGCCGCAGCAATCGCCTCGACGGTGCGATCCCCCCAGAAGGCGACCCCCTTTCCGACCGACCCGCTGGCGGCGATGATCGAGGCGACCCCCCACGCAGCCCTGTCGAGTTCCGCGTAATCCACGGTTCGGTCGGCGGCCACGACGGCCGCACCGTCGGGACGCTCCTGTGCGGCGATCGCCAATGAGTCCATCCGGGCACGCTACCGCCGGAAGGCGGCACCGGGCCCCTCACTACCATCCGTCCCCACGCCTACCGGGAGCGCAATGACGTTCGACTGGGAACAACATGGGGATTACACCGACATCCGCTACGAGACGATCCCCGGCATCGCCAAGGTGACGATCAACCGACCCGAGGTGCGCAATGCCTTCCGCCCCACCACCCTTTTCGAGCTGAGCCACGCCTTCGATCGAGCTCGCGACGACTCGACGATCGGAGTGATCATCCTCACCGGCGAGGGCGACAAGGCCTTCTGCTCGGGCGGCGACCAGAAGATCAGGGGCGATGCCGGATACCTGGATCCCGAGGGCACCCCCCGGTTGAACGTGCTGGACCTGCAGATCCAGATGCGACGTCTCCCCAAGCCGATCATCGCCATGGTGGCCGGGTATGCCATCGGCGGGGGACACATCCTGCACCTCGTCTCCGACCTGACCATCGCCGCCGACAACGCGGTGTTCGGCCAGACCGGACCGAAGGTCGGCTCGTTCGACGGCGGGTACGGCGCCGGACTGCTTGCCCGCATGGTCGGCGACAAGCGGGCCCGGGAGATCTGGTACCTGTGCCGCCAGTACTCGGCGGCGGAGGCCTACGAGATGGGCATGGTCAACTCGGTCGTGGCGCTGGACGAACTGGAGACGGAGACCGTCACTTGGGCACGCGAGATCCTGGCGAAATCTCCCCTCGCCATCCGGCTGATGAAGGCGGCCATCAACGCCGCTTCCGACGGCCTCGCCGGTCAGCAACAGCTCGCCGGCGACGCAACGCTCCTCTTCTACATGTCGGAGGAGGCCCAGGAGGGCCGCAACGCCTTCAACGAGAAGCGCACTCCGCGTTTCGACGAGTTTCCGCGCCTGCCGTGAAGGCGCGGGCTTGGCTGCTCGCCGCCCGGCCTCCGACCTTGCTGGCAGCGGTCGCACCCGTCCTGGTGGGAGCCGGCCTCGCCGCCGCCGACGACGTGCTGCGATGGGATGCGTTTGCGGTCACCCTGACTGCGGCCGTCTTGATCAATGTCGCCGCCAACTTCGCCAACGATGCTTCCGACGCGCGGAGGGGCGCCGACTCGCCGGCTCGAATCGGGCCGCAGCGCGCCGTGGCCTCGGGCCTGCTCACGTACCGCCAGATGTGGGCCGGCACGACTGTGACCATCCTCGCTGCGGCCGCCTTAGGCGTCTACCTCGCCTGGGTTGCAGGATGGGTGATCGTCGCCGTCGGCACCGCTTCGATCCTGGCCCTCCTCACCTACACGGGAGGGCCCTGGCCATACGGCTATCGGGCTCTTGGCGAGCTGTTTGTGTTCATCTTCTTCGGCCTCGCCGCAGTGGTCGGCAGCCGCTACGTGCACGATTCGACAGCGCCAGCAGAGGCGTGGCTCCTCGCCATCCCCGTGGGGTTCCTGGTCACCGCCATCCTCGTGGCGAACAACGTGCGCGATATCGACACGGATGCAGATTCCGGCAAGCGAACGCTGGCGGTGATCCTGGGCCGCGCCCGGACCCGAATCCTCTATGGAACGCTCATAGGCGGCGCCTTCGTTGCCGTCACCGCGTTTGCGTTGGCCGGGTTGATCCAGATGGGAGCGCTCCTCGCGCTCGCCGCACTGCCCCTGGCGTGGCCTCCGGTCCGTCGCGTGGCCACCTCGACCGACGGCCCCACGCTGGTCCGAGCCCTCCGTGAGAACGCGCTACTCCATGTCGCGGTGGGAGTCCTCCTCGCCGTCGGCGTGCAGTTCTGATCCGGCGCTGCCGCGGATTCCTCTGCTGTTGGGACCACTAGCGTCGCTGCCGTGAGCAGCCGCAATGAGCAGTTCGCCCGCGTGCTGGTGGCGGCATTGGCCGCCTCGGGGGTGAAGCACGCCTGCGTCACTCCCGGATCGCGCAATGCCCCACTATCGATAGCACTCGCCGATTCCGTGATCACCGACTGGTCGCATCACGACGAGCGTTCCGCCGCCTTCTTCGCTCTGGGGATCGCTCGTATCACGCGTCGGCCCGCGGCCATCGTGACGACCTCGGGGACGGCCGCAGCAGAACTCCACCCGGCACTCGCCGAGGCCGCCGCAGCTCGGATCCCGTTGGTCGCCATCACCGCCGATCGCCCTACCGAACTGCTCGATGTGGGCGCGCCGCAGACGATCAACCAGCGCGACCTGTTCGGCCGGACCGTTCGCTGGAGCTACGACCTCGACGTGCCCGACCCCGACGACGCCGGCCGAATGCGCACTGCCGCTCTGGCGGCTCGGCTGGTATCCGCGGCCACCGGCCGTCCCGCGGGACCGGTTCATCTCAATATCCGCTTCCGCGAGCCCCTGCTCATCGGTGATGACACATACGACGTGGCGACGCCCCTGGTCGTCGAGGGCGAACTCGCCCCCGACGCCGCGGCCGTCGCCCCAGTGAGCGACGCCATCTCCGGGCGCCGCGGAGTCGTCGTCGCCGGGCCACAGGGAGAACCGTCAGTGGCGGCGGCTGCGACCACCTTTGCCGCAGCCGTCGGCTGGCCGGTGATGGCGGACCCGGTCTCGGGCTTGCGGGTCGGCGATCATCCGGTGGACGCCGTCGTTGGCTCCGACCTCCTTGCTGCCGCCGGATGGCTGGAGAAGGCGGCTCCAGAAGCCGTGCTGCGCATCGGAGCGGCGCCGACCTCGAAAGCACTCCGGGTCTGGCTCGCGGAGAACCACGCGATTCCCCAGATCGTCATCGATCCCGGCGGGTGGCGGGATCCCACCGCAACGGCACACACCATCGTGCGAGCCGACACCGCGGCCGCCCTGCGCGCGCTGGGAGGCTCGGGTGCGAATCCCGCCCCGGCCGATTGGCTGGAGTCGTGGAAGAACGCCGATGTGGTCGCCTCTGCCGCCGCTGCAGCGGCAATCGCTGACGGCGGATACCCGAGCGAACCCGCCGCCGTCAGTGCCGTGGCCGTCGGCCTCCGCGACGGAGCCTCACTCTGGGCTGCATCATCGATGCCGATCCGCGATGTCGATTCGTTCTTCCCGGTCAGCCGTCGGCCCGGCGCCCTGTTCGCCAACAGGGGAGCCAACGGGATCGACGGCTTCATCTCGACCGCCCTCGGCGCCGCCGCCACTGGTGACCCGACCGTGGCTCTGGCCGGGGACATCTCCATGCTCCACGACGTCGGGGCGCTGGGAGCGATGGCCCGGATCGACATCCCGCTCACGATCGTCGTCCTCAACAACGATGGCGGTGGGATCTTCCACTTTCTGCCTCAGGATGGCCACGAGCATTTCGAACGCCACTTCGGCACGCCCCACGGGCTGCGCTTTGCCGACATCGCCGCGTCCTTCGGCGTGAAGTCGAGCCGAGCCGACACGGCCGAAGAATTGATCGGCGTCGTCGCCGACGCCGGTACGGTGCCCTTCCTCGTCGAGGTGGTCACCGACCGCAGCACCAACGTGGCCCTGCACCGTGAGATCGCGGTCCAGGTGAAGGAGGCCGTCGCCGCGATCTAGTCCGTCATCAGTTGTCCGTCATCCGTCCGATACAGCAGTGACTCGGAGAACGGATGACTCGACTTCGACGCTGCCCAGGCAACGGTGAGCGCGTGGGCAGCCTACAGCGGCATCACTCCTGGATCGGTCGCCTCGAACCGAGGCGCTACCTACCCGTCAACAAATCGAGCATCGGGCGGAGCTTGAGGCGAGTCTCGGCGAGCTCTTCCTCGGGATCGCTGCCGGCCACGATCCCGTTGCCCGCGTACAGAGTGGCACGGTCGCCTCGCACCAGCGCGCAACGCAGGCCGAGGGCGAACTCCCCGTCACCATTGGTGTCGAGCCAGCCGATCCCGCCTCCGTACCACCCGCGATCGATGCCTTCTTGCTTGGCGATGAATGCGAGCGCTTCGGAACGCGGAGAACCCCCCACCGCCGCAGTGGGGTGCAACACCTCAGCGAGCTCGAGAAGGCGCCTCGATGTGATCCCGCTGACCGGCGTCGCCAGGTGCTGCACGGTGGCATGGCGCTGCAGCAGGGGCTCGGCGGGAAGATCGATCGAATCGGCCACGGGTTCGAGGCGGCGCACCACATCGTCGATCACGATCGAGTGCTCGAGACGATCCTTGGCCGAGGCGAGCAGTGCGTCGCCCAGACGGCGATCCTCCTCGGGGTCGATGCCTCGCCCCGCCGACCCCGCCAGTGGGCCCAGCCGAAAGCGCGTTCCCTCCCGAGCGACGAGCAGCTCCGGGCTGGCACCAACGAAGGCCGCCTCCCCCTGCTGCCAGCCGAAGATCCGGGAGTGCGGGTAGCGGTCGCGCATCTGCCCGACCAGGTCGAAGGCCTCGAGTGCACGCGGGGTCTGGACGAGCACGGTCCTCGCCAGCACGACCTTCTCGAAAGCACCGGCACCGATCGAAGCGGCGGCCTCCGCCACCAGATCGCGCCAGTCGCCCGGCAGCGGGCGTGACTCGACCGTATGGTCCACCTCGCTCTCGCTGGGTACCGGCGATGGAACCCGCAGAGCCGAGAGCAGGCCGAGCAGCGTGCGGCCGTCGGAGCCGGGCCGCAACGCCACGGTGAGTCGCGAACGGCCCTGGGTGCGCACCACCGCCACTTCCGGCAAGATCGCAGCAGCCGGCGGGTATCCCTCCCATTCGACGCCGCCGGGCCCCGCTTCGTCGAACGCAAACCCGGCAAGAAGATGAGTGCGGGCGGGCACCGTGGATACCCCTTCGTCGAGGCGGCGAAATCGTCCAGGACCTCCAGCGGCGAATACGGCCGCCGACCCGAGAGCACCGATCGACCTTCCGTCCGGGGCGGAGTAGAAGCCCGCCCAGGCAAAGGCGTCCTTGCCGGCGCGCACCAGATCCAACGGATCGAACTCGACGTCGACAGACGCCACGCGCAGAGGGCCCGTCGCGGCGCGCAGGTCCCGGTCAACTGCTACGAGGAGGTGCCGGGCGATCAGCATCGCGGCGCGATGGTAACGGTGTCACCGCGGTGCCCCAGCGGCGCGGGCGTCAGCTGTTCAACGGGTAGTTGGGCTCCGCCTTCTGATCGTCGACCACGAAGGACAGGTTGGAGTCCACCCGGATGACACCCTCGACGCGGCGGGTCAGCTCTTCGAGCAGGTGAGCCTCGGTCCGATTCTCCATTTCGCCGTCGAGCGTCACCACCCCGTCACTCACGGTGACGCCGATGTCTTCAGGATCCAAGAAGAGGAGGCGGCGGATGATGTCCTCGCGTACCTCGTCCTCGATGATCTCATCCGGCTTGGTGAATGCGTTGACCACGTCCGCCCGGCTGATGATTCCGATCAGATTGCCCTCATCGTCGACGACCGGAAGCCGCTTGACACGCTTGTTGGCCATTACCCGGGCGGCTTCGCCGATCGATGCCTCAGCACCTATGGAGATGACGTTTTCCGTCATCACCTCCGAGACGGTCTCCACGGCGGGAGGGTCCGAGGGACCCTCACCGAACAGGGCATCGAGGAGGCTGAAGCGGTACGGCTGATCGCGGTTTGCCTCCTGACGCAGGAAATCACCCTCGGTGACGATGCCCACGACCTCTCCGTCCTTCAGCACTGGCAGGCCGCTCACCTTGTTGCGCACCATCGTGCGCGCAGCCTCCTTCAGCAGGGTGTCGGGAGTCGCCGTCAACGGATCCGTCGTCATCAGGTCCCGTACCTTCATCTCACTCCTCTCCGTCACGCTCTCGAACGACCAAGACGTCACACGACGCGTGATTCACTACCCGGTGGCTCGTGCTGCCGAGGACCAGCGAGGCGAGACCACCCCGCCCCCGGCTGCCGACCACCATGAGGTCGGCACCGACTTCCTCGGCGTATCCCACGAGTGCATCGGGTGGATACCCCTCGAGATCGACCCGCGTCGTGGGTCGTTCACACCCAGCGAGCACCGGCTCGACCTCCTTCCAGACATTGTCGCGCTGCGCGGCGGCGAAGTCATCGCCGATGGTCGGCAGCCCGCTCATCGCCGCCAGGACGGTAGCCGGAACATGGCTGACGAAGACCGCGTGCAGGTCGGCCTCCAAGTCTGCGGCGAGGGCGCACGCCCGGCGAAGGGCGACGCGGCTGGCAGTTCCGTCATCGACCCCGACGACGATCGTCAGGCCGGCCATTGTTCGGGCGGGTACCTGTGCTCCTTTTCAGCCTGAATACGCGCCGCATATGCAGCAGCCTCGCTGCGACGGCTCATCTCCAGCTTGGAGAGCACGTTCGACACGTAGTTCTTCACGGTCTTCTCGGCGAGAAACATCTCCTCGGCTATCTGACGGTTGGTGAGCCCTTCCGCGATGTAGTCGAGGATCTTCCTTTCCTGGGCAGAGAGCTTCGCCAGCAGTGGGTCATCGGGCTCCTCGCCGCGAATGCGGCGAAAGACTCGATCGGTCATTTCCGGGTCGAGAAGGCTTTCGCCGCGTCCGACCTTGCGGATGCTATCGAGCAAGTCGGAACCCTTGATCTGCTTCAGAACGTAACCGGAGGCGCCGGCCATGATGGAGGAAAAGAGAGCCTCGTCATCCGCAAACGACGTGAGCATCAGCACGTTCACGTCGGGCCACCGTGCTCGGATCTCGCGGCATGCCTCCACCCCGCTTCCGTCGGGGAGGCGCACGTCGAGTATCACGACATGAGGATCGTCGAAGCCCACCCGCCGGATGGCGTCCTCAACTGTGCCAGCCTCGCCGACGACGACGAGATCACCCTCGGCCTCGATCATGGTTTTGAGGCCCTTTCGGACGACTTCATGGTCGTCGACCAGCTCAATGCGAAGCGGTTCTGTCACGTTCTCAGCCTACGACAACCGTAGGCATTTCAGGGCCCCAACCAACCCGGAGGGAGGGGGCCGAAAGACCCATTGCGCCGCACCGGATTCGGGCCCGTTTTGCATCGTTAACCTTGGCGGGCCGTGCGTGAACTTGCCACGAACCTGATTCGTGATCTGGTGGAGGCTGCCGCCGGCGTTGCCGGCCACGTGGAGTTGTCGGCACTTCTCCGGTCGACCGTGCAGACCGGGATGGATCTCACCGGAGCGCGCTACGGCGCTCTCGGCGTGCTCGGCGAACACGGAGCCCTGCTCGACTTCGTCCACATCGGTCTGGAGCCCGGCACCGGTCACCAGATCGGTCACCTGCCGCGAGGATTCGGCCTACTGGGAACGATCACCAAGACCAGCGGAGCGGTTCGTCTCGAGGACATCACCGGTCATCCGGACGCGGTCGGTTTCCCCGAGCACCACCCACCCATGACCACGTTCTTGGGTGTCCCGGTCCGCGTCGGGGAGAAGGTGTTCGGCAACCTCTACCTGACCGACAAGGACGGTGGATTCTCTGAGGACGACGAGACCATCATCGAGTTCCTGGCCATCGCGGCGGGTACCGCGGTGTCGACACTGCGACTTCAAGAGCGGCTGCGGCGAGCTGCGTTGCATGAAGACCGGGAGCGAATCGCCCGCGACCTCCACGACTCGATCATCCAGGACCTTTTTGCCGTCGGGCTCGGGCTGCAGACGTCAGCCGCCCGACTCGACTCCGATGCCTCAGGAGTGCACGATCAACTCGACCAAGCCATCGACAAGCTCGACGACACGATCTCCGCGCTGCGTCGCTACATCTTCGACCTCCGACCGCCGGTGTGGGCGAGACCGTCGCTGTCAAACGAGTTAGCCGCTCTACTCGAGGACCTCGCCGCGCCACACGACGTGGCAGTAGGCCTGGACTTCGACTGCCCGCCCGACATACCCGAGCCACCGGTGTCCGACGATCTGCTTGCCGTCGTCAAGGAGGCGGTAAGCAACGCGCTGCGCCACGCCAAGCCCGAGACCGTCGACGTGAGAGTTGCCTGCGAAGGAGAGCGGGTGCGGGTTTCGATCTCCGACGACGGCATCGGCTTCGACACCGATGCCGACTCGAGCGGCTTCGGGCTGGCCAACATGACGGAGCGGATAGACGGGATGCATGGGAGTCTCTTCATCGACTCGGCGCCTGGAAAGGGAACCGTGGTCCACGCCGCTCTGCCGTTGCGCCGGGCGATCGACCATTGAGCGCCGTGGGCTCGGTCCGTTCGGCCCTGGCGCCGCCGTACCGACCCGGTCGATGATGCCGGCCACCTGGTAGCGAGCCCGGAGGAGGCGCGGAGTGTACGTTTTCGACTTCTCGGAAGGCGACGGCTCCGACAAGGATCTGCTCGGCGGCAAGGGAGCCGGTCTCGCCACGATGACGGCCATCGGCCTCCCCGTCCCTCCCGGCTTCATCCTCACGACTGAGGCCTGCCGGCGCTACCTCGACGACGGAACCGTGCCCAGCGCCGTGTGGGAGGAGACGGACGCGGCCGTCGCCCGCCTAGAGACGGAAACGGGACGAAACCTTGGAGCCACCTCTGGTACGCCGCTGCTGGTCTCAGTTCGTTCGGGCGCCAAGTTCTCGATGCCCGGAATGATGGACACCGTGCTGAACCTCGGGCTCAACGATGACGTGGTCGCTGCGTTGGCGGCCTGGGCGGGCGACGACCACTTCGCCTGGGACGCTTATCGCCGCTTCGTCCAGACTTACGGCAAAGTGGTCCTCGATGTCGAGGACTCCCGATTCGAAGAGATCCTCACCGAGCTGCGGACTGAGCGGGGCGTCGCCGACGACGCCAGCCTGACGGCCGAAGATCTCGAAAGCGCCACGCGGCGATTCCAGGACGTCGTGGCCGATGCCGGCGAGGTGATCCCAACGGATCCCCAGGAGCAGCTGCGCGATGCGATCACTGCCGTGTTCGCCTCCTGGAGCAACCGACGAGCCCGTGAATACCGCCGCCTCAACTCGATACCCGACAACCTCGGCACCGCCTGCAACGTGCAGATGATGGTCTTCGGTGATCTCGGGGATGACTCGGGCACGGGCGTGTGCTTCACCCGCGACCCTGCCACTGGCGAAGCGATCCCTTACGGCGACTACCTGCCCAACGCTCAGGGTGAGGATGTGGTCGCCGGTATCCGCAACACCCTCCCTTTGGGGGATCTGGCCGAGCGACATCCGGCCAACCACAGTCAGTTGCTCGAGGTGATGACGACGCTGGAGAAGCACTACACCGACATGTGCGACATCGAGTTCACCATCGAACGCGAGCACCTCTGGATTCTGCAGACCCGCGTTGGGAAGCGAACGGCTCAGGCGGCCGTTCGCATCGCCGTCGAGATGGTGGACGAGGAGCTCATCGACCGGCCCACCGCGCTGCTCAGGGTGGACCCCACCGCGCTGGACGCCATGCTGCATCCCCGTATCGCCGAAGGCATCGACGTCGAACCCATTGCCGTCGGACTCGATGCGTCACCCGGAGCCGCATCGGGAGTCGCCGTGTTTTCCGCCGACCGTGCCGTGGAGGTCGCCGCTGACGGCGCCGCCGTTGTCCTGGTGCGCTGGGAGACCAACCCGGATGACATCCACGGCCTCGCCGCCGCCGAGGGGGTGCTCACCAGCCACGGTGGCAAGACCAGCCACGCCGCCGTTGTCGCCCGCGGCATGGGCAAGGCGGCCGTGACCGGCGCCGCCGCCATCGAAGTCGACGAAGCGGCGGGGACTTTTACCGTGGGCGACGTGACGGTGGCGGAGGGCGACATCGTGACCATCGACGGAGGCACCGGCCGCGTCTTCCTGGGACGGCTGCCGCTCGTCGACCCCGAGCCGTCGTCCGAGCTCGAGGTTCTCCTCGGTTGGGCGGACGAGGTGCGCCGCCTGGGCATCAGGGCCAACGCCGACGACGCCGCTGCAGCGACGGTGGCCCGGCGCTGGGGAGCGGAGGGCATAGGCCTGGCCCGGACCGAGCACATGTTCATGGGCGACAGGCTGCCGGTGGTTCGGTCCATCATCCTCGATGAAGGGGCCGAGAGCGCCCTCGACGACCTGGCCCGGATCCAAGCCGACGACTTCACGGAACTGCTGGAGGCCATGGACGGACTACCGGTGATCGTTCGCCTTCTCGACCCTCCGCTTCACGAGTTCCTGCCCGATCGACTCGACCTTGTGTTGGAGCGGCGCGACCACGATGGGGACACGGAGAGCCTGGATCGGATGATCGATGCGGTGACCCGGCTGGAGGAGGTCAACCCGATGATGGGCCTGCGTGGGGTACGACTCGGTGTGATGCGCCCCGAGCTCTACCGCGCCCAGGTGCGGGCGGCAATGGAAGCGGTGAAGCGGCGCCTCGCCGCAGGTGGAGACCCGAAGATCGAAATCATGATCCCCCTCGTCTCCCATCCCAATGAGCTGGCACTGACCGCGGCGATGGTGCGCGACGAGATAGAAGCGAGCGGCGTCACCGCACAGGTCCCGGTGGGCACGATGATCGAGATTCCGCGCGCCGCGCTGCGTGCCGGCGCCTTGGCCGACCACGCCGACTTCTTCTCTTTTGGCACCAACGACCTCACCCAGCTGACGTACGGCATCAGCCGGGACGACGCCGAGCGTGCGTTCCTCGATGCCTACGTGACCGACGGTGTGCTCCCGGCGAATCCCTTCGCCCACGTCGATCCCGATGGGGTGGGGCGCCTCGTAGCCATTGCCACGAGCGAGGGCAAGGAGTCCGATCCCGCCATCGAGATCGGAGTCTGTGGGGAGCACGGCGGCGATCCCAGCAGCATCGAGTTCTTCCACGAGGCCGGACTCGACTACGTCTCCTGCAGCCCGCCACGAGTACCCATTGCCAGGCTGGCTGCAGCTCACGCGGCGCTCGACGAGGCCGCCGACCGATCCACGGTCTGAGCGACCGCGGCGGTACCTACTGGGCGGCCGGTCCGATCCGAATGCGGGCGTCGACCACGGTGAGCCCCCGTCCGGGAGGCAGGACCTTGACCGGATTCAGATCCATCTCGACGATGTCGGGGATGTCCTCGATCATGGACGACACCCGGAGCAACGCCGAACGCAGGGCCGCTATGTCCCCCTCTTCACCGCCCCGGTAGCCCTCGAGCAGGCGCGCCGATCTGACTTCGGAGACCATCTCCGCGGCATCCACGTCGGTGAGCGGGTGAATGCGGAAGGCGACGTCACCGATCAACTCGACGAACACTCCCCCGAGGCCGAAGGCGATGAGCGGCCCAAAGGAGGCGTCCTCGGTCATGCCGATGATTACTTCGTGGCCGCCCGAAACGAACTCCTGAACCAGCGCGCCCGTAGCGTCCGGGACCGAGGCGGTCACCTGTTCGTACGCGGCCCCGGCGTCTTGCGGCGCGACGTCGAGGACGATGCCGCCCACATCGCTCTTGTGCAGTGCCGTGGGCGACTGCACCTTGAGCACCACTGATCCGTCGAGTCCGGCGGCCGCGGACTCGGCTTCGGCCGCGGAAGTGACGAAGCGGGACCGCGCCCGTTTCAGCCCGTATGAGTCCAGAACCGCCTCGGTTTCCCCGGCATCCAGCCAGCCTCCGGACGCGCCGAGACGGGCACGAGCCGTGGCGATGGCAGCTGCGGCGCCGACTTGGTCGACGCCGTCGAACTCGACGATCTCGCCCCCGGGGTGGCGGCGCCACTCGGCGTAGCGGGCCGCCCGGGCCAGCGCCCGCGCGGCCGGCTCCGGGAAAGGGTACTCCGGAATGCGCACTGCCCCGCGACGGGTCGGCGGATGAGTGATCGCGTCGGCTTCCATGTACACGGCGGCGAGCGTCCTGCCGCCTGTTCCGGCGGCAACCGCATCGGCCACGGCATCCTGCACGTTGGCCAAGTCCCCGGGAGTCGTCGGGATAAACACGACGATGACCGCATCGACTTCATCGCTCTCGAGGAGATCGCGCAGACAGGCGCGGTACTGCTCCGGGCCGGCCGAGGCGATCATGTCCACCGGGTTGCGAACCGACGCCTCGGGTGCGAGGTGTGCTCGCAACCGGGCCTGCAAGGCTTCACCGAACTCGACTACCTGCAGTCCCTCCGAGACAAGAGCGTCGACTGCAAGGATCGCCGGACCCCCGGCGTTGGAAAGGATTGCGACTCGCCGTCCCGGTGGCAGCGGTTGATTGGCGAGAAGAGACGTCACCTCGAAGAGCTCTTCGAGGGTGTCGACGCGGATCACACCCGCCTGACGGAAGAGAGCGGCGACGGCCACCTCGACGCTGGCCAGGGCCCCTGTATGACTGCTGGCGGCCCGCGCTCCGGCCGAGGTCCTTCCCGACTTGACCGCCACGATCGGTTTGCGACGGGCGATTCGCGGGGCGTTGCGTGCAAAGCGGCGTGGCTCACCGAAGGATTCGAGGTAGAGCAGGATCACATCGGTCGCCGGATCATCCTCCCAATAGAGGAGTAGGTCGTTGCCGCTCACATCCGCCTTGTTGCCTACGGAAACGAAGGTCGAGATCCCGATGTCCTGCTGCCTCGCATAGTCGAGGATGGCGATCCCGAGCGCGCCCGACTGGCTCGACATGCCGACGTTCCCAGCCGGCGGAAAGGTCGGAGCGAAGGTGGCGTCCAGCAGGACTTCCGGATCCGTGTTGAGCAGCCCCATGCAGTTCGGACCGATCATCCTCATTCCGGCAGCGCGGACGATCGCGAGGAGCTCCTCCTCCAGGGCGAGTCCCGCCGCCCCGGTCTCCGAGAAGCCGGCCGAAATGACGACGAGACCTTTGACTCCTTTGGTGGCGCATTGCCGGGCGATCTCGATGACGAGCCGGGCCGGCACGACGATGATCGCCATGTCGACTTCGCCGGGGATGTCGGTGACCTTCGGATAGGCGCGCACCGCGCTGACGGACTCGGCGTTCGGGTTCACCGGATAGACGGTGCCTGTGAAGCGAGCGCCCAGGATGTTGCGCATGAGGCGGCCGCCGATGGACAAGTCGTCGCGGCTGGCGCCGATGACCGCTATCGATCGCGGGCCGAGGAGGGGCCTCAGGGAGGCGGCTGCATCCAGTTGTTCTTTTGGTCCCACTCGCACGAGCGGATTGTCGCAGCCGGGAGGGTCAAACCCCCCGTCACACGCGACGTGCCCCCGGCGCTCGGGGGCACGTCGAATGTATGAGGCCCTTTTTCGTCATGCCCGGGACGGAGGTGTGCAGCCCTCAGAGCAGTGGGCCACGCGGGGGATCGTGAAGCGCTTCACGGTGCTCTCCTTTCATATTGACCTATATCGATATATTGACAGTCATATCGAGATATGTCAATATCTGAGCAGTGAAGGTTCCCTGCTGCGATCCCCTGCTCGAAGTCCCGCTGCCCCAATCGGAGGCGACCGATCTGGCAGGCCTCTTCAAGGCGTTGTCCGACCCGGCGCGCCTCCGGCTGCTCAGCCTCATCGCCGATCGCGGTGAGGTCTGCGCCTGTGAACTGGTGGAACCGCTGCGGCTCAAGCAGCCGACGGTGAGTCATCACCTCAAGGTGCTGTTCGAAGCCGGCCTGCTGCACAAGGAACGGCGCGGGCGCTGGATCCACTACCAGGTGAACGAAACCATGGTGGGAGCCCTGCGCGACGCACTCGCCCCGGCCAAGGCGACCGCCGGCACCGACTAGCCGGCCCTCCCGGAGGGGAGTCCGTCCCACGCAATGCGGCTGATGGGTTCCCGTTTCCCGTTTCCCGTTTCCCGTTTCCCGTGGGAGTGGACGGATTCGGAAGACGGAGAACTCCTCCGAGCCGCCGAGGGCGGTCCCGGTGAACGCGTCGCTCGCGCCCCGCGGCATCACACCTGGTACGGGAAACGGACGGCGGCGGGCTCCTAGCCGCTACGCGAGGGCCACCAACTCCAGCAGGGACTCGTCGAAATAGACCGCGTCGCCGTCGGGCATCAGCACCGCCCTGTCCGGGCTGAGGGCCTCGACGAACTCGGTGTCGTGACTGACGACGATGAGCGTTCCGGTGTAGACGCGCAGCGCCTCGAGCAGCGCTTCCTTCGCCTGGGGATCCAGGTTGTTCGTGGGCTCGTCCAGCACCAGGAGGTTGTGTCGGCCCACGACCAACATCGCCAGCGCGAGCTTGGTCTTTTCTCCGCCAGAGAGGGTGGCGGCGTCTTGGTCGATCTTGTCGGCGAGGAGGAAGTGACCGAGCAGCGATCGCAACGTCTGGTCCGTCTCCCCCCGCGACACCTCCTTCATGTGCTGGAACACGGTCCTTCCGGCAATGATCTGCTCGTGCTCCTGGGCGTAGTACCCCAGGGAAAGCCGGTGCCCGGGGAGCAGGTCACCGATGTCCGCTGTTTCCACACCGGCCAGGATCCGCAGCAGCGTGGTCTTGCCAGCGCCGTTGAGCCCCATGATCAGCAGGCATTCGCCGCGCTCCGCGTACACGTCTACATCCACGAACACGACGTTGTCGTCGAAGGCCTTGGCGAGGCTTCGTCCCTCGATGGGGATGCGGCCTGATGGTTCTGGCTGCGGAAAACGCAACGCAACCCTCGGACCGGCGGCGGCCACTTCGACGAGATGCTCCTTCATGCGATCCGCCCGCGTGAGCATCGACTTGGCTCGCTTCGACATCTTCTCCGTCGTCCCCATGAAGCGGCGCGCCGTCTCCTCGAGACGGGCGATTCGCTGTTCCTGGTGACGCCGCTCCCGCATCCGCTGGTCTCGCCGCCGATCCCGCTCGGTGAGGAAGTAGGAGTAGTTGCCCCGGAACGGCTCGAGACGTCCGCCATCGAGGGAAAGGACGGACGTGATGGACTCATCTAGCAGCGGGAGGTCGTGCGATATGACGAGCAGGGCACCGGGGTATTCGGCCAAGTACTGCATCATCCACGCCTTGGCGTCGAGGTCGAGATGGTTCGTGGGCTCGTCGAGCAAGAGGACGTCGGTCTCAGCGAAGAGAATTCGGCTCAATTCGACGCGGCGGCGCTGCCCTCCGGACATAGTGCGTACCGGCTGCTTCATTTCGTCGTTGGTTATGCCTACCGCCGCAGCGAACCGACGTGCCTCTGCTTCAGCGCGGTAGCCGCCCTTGGCCTCGAACTCCGCTTCGAGGCGAGCAAAGCGGCCTATCAGGCGGTCGCGCTCATCTTGGACGGCCGACTCCATCTGCTTCCTGACGCCCTCCATCCGGATCTGGATGGTGCCGATGTCCCGAGCCGCCAAGACCCTCTCCAATGCGGTCGCTTCGGGGCGGTCCAGTTCCGGCAGCGCGCTCTCCTGAGACAGGTGCCCGAGCACCCCGGAGCGGGCCACAGTCCCCGAAGTCGGTTGGCGCAGTCCGGCGAGGGTGCGCATGAGCGTGGTCTTGCCGGCCCCGTTTCGACCCACGAGACCGACCTTGTCGCCGGGATGCAGCGCGAAAGAGGCGGCGTCCACGAGGGTGCGGATGCCGACTTCCACGGAGAGGCCGCGAGCAATTATCACGATGCCGCACTCCCAGCGATTGCGCGCGAGCGGCTTCGGGCGGCCCGGGCAGGGACCCGGGTCGCACCGCGATGAGGCGTTGGCCGAAGAGCCAACAAGAGGAGGTTGCGGGCGATGATCACGAGGCGGGAGGTTAGGAGTTAGGAGTTAGGTGATCGAGGTACAACACCTAAGGCCTAACGCCTAACCCCTCTCCCGTGCCGGACACGGGTCGGTCCTCCGGCGGCGATCCTAATCAACCGATCCTCGGTGCCGCGGGGGTCGGCACCTCGTCGCCTGCTCAACGGGCTGGAGAAGTGTGCTCGCCACGGCGCGCGCGGCGCCGAGTAGCGTCTCGAGTCCATGGGTGCCCAGCTTCCCGACCTCGCTTCCTGGAACTGCTTTGCCTGCGGCCAGGACCACCCGAAAGGCCTGCGGCTCCGCTTCACCGCTCCGGAGAAGGACCGCATTCGGTGTCGATTCGCCATTTCGACGGATCATGTGGGTTTGGGGAAGATCGTCCACGGCGGAATCGTGGCCACCGTCTTCGACGAGGCGATGGTGTGGACGCTCTACCGCTGGAGGTACCAACCCCATGTGACGGCGCGCATGGAGCAACGTTTCCGCGGAGTGATCGAAGCCGATTCGGAGCTGGTCGTCGAGGCTTGGATCACGGCCGATCGTGGACGGCGCCGCACGGTGACCGCACGGATCCATCCCGCGGAGGAGCCCAAGGCGACGCTGGCCGAAGCGATCGGCACCTATCTGCCGGCCGCTCCCGGCTCGCTCGAGGCCTTGACCGCTGAACAACGTGACGAGCTGGAATCGATCTTCGCCCGTTTTCGATCCGAGGACGGAGCAGCCCCCGGAGAGGTCTGACCCGCCGGCCGCTAGCGTCGCGCCATGGCCGACATTCTCTGGGAGCCGCCCCCCGAGCAGGCCGCCGCAACCCAGATCGCCGCGTTCATGCGCCGCCACGGCTTTGCGTCCTACGACGAGTTGTGGCGGTGGTCCATCTCGCATCGTGAGGCCTTCTGGAACGCCGTGTGGGACGACGGCAAGGTGATTGCCTCGGTGCCCCCGGATCGGGCGGTTGCTGCAGAGTCAATGCCGGGTACGCAGTGGTTCCCTGGTGCTCGGCTCAACTTCGCCGAGAACCTCCTGCGGCGTGCCGACGATGCCACCGCCGTGATCACCGTCAGCGAAGATGGCCATCGTCGCGATTACTCCTGGTCGGAATTGCAGGCACTCGTCGCCGCCGCCCAAGTCGGGTTGCGGAGCCTTGGAGTGGGACCGGGTGATCGAGTCGCCGCTCTGCTGCCCAACGGGCTCGAAGCCGTCGTAGCCATGCTGGCGACGACGGCGAGCGGCGCGGTGTGGTCGTCCTGTTCCCCCGACTTCGGGCCTCTCGGAGTGATCGACCGCTTTGGGCAGATCGAGCCCAAAGTGCTGATCACGGTCGAGAGATACTTCTATAACGGCGCCGAGCACGACGTGAGCGACACCGTGGCAGCGGCGCTGCGCGATATCGGTGGTATCGGCGCGGTCGTCAGCGTTGGAGAAGGCAAAGAGCTCGGAGGCGGACGGGCCGCACACCTCACCTGGTCTGAGCTGCTCGCCACGCCGGCAGCCACGCCCGATTTCGTGCAGCTCCCCGCCAGCCAGCCGGCGTACATCCTCTACTCGTCGGGCACGACCGGGCCTCCCAAGAGCATCGTCCACAGCGGGCCCGGAGTCCTTCTCAAGCACCTGACCGAGCTTCGGTTGCACTCCGACGTGCGCCGCGATGACCGTGTCTTCTGGTTCACCACGACCGGCTGGATGATGTGGAACTGGCTCGTGAGTTCCTTGGCGTGTGAGGCGGCCATCGTCCTGTTCGACGGGAGCCCGAGCCACCCCGACCTCGGCGCGCTGTGGCGCATGGCCGCGGACACCGGCATCACCCATTTCGGCGCCAGCCCTCGTTTCTTTGCGGCGAATGCAAATGCCGGCGTGACCCCGCGACGAATAGCCGACCTCTCGGCCTTGCGCATGGTGGGGTCGACGGGCGCACCGCTCAACCCGGAGCAGTTCGACTGGGCTTACGAGAACGTCGCGCCCAACGTCCAGCTGGCATCGGTGAGCGGCGGGACCGACATCGTTGGCTGTTTCGCCCTGGGCGTGCCGGTCCTCCCGGTCCGCCGCGGTGAGTTGCAGGCAAGGGCGCTCGGGTGTGCGGTGGAAGCATGGGATCGGTCCGGCAACCCGGTCGTCGGCGAGAAGGGGGAATTGGTGTGCACCGCGCCGATCCCCTCCATGCCCATTTCCTTCTGGCGCGACGAGACCGGTGCCCGCTACGAGAAGGCGTACTTTGCGGAGAACCCGGGGGTGTGGACGCACGGCGACTTCATAGAGATCCGACCTGAGGGAGGAGTGATCATCTACGGCCGCAGCGACACGACGCTCAATCCAGGCGGGGTGAGGATCGGCACGGCCGAGATCTACCGCGCCATCGAGACCATGCCCGAAATCGATGACTCGATCGTCGTGGGTCGCCAGGTCGGCGGCGACGTGGAGGTCGTGCTGTTCGTGGTGCTCGCCGGCGGTCAATCCCTCGACGACGATCTCGAGGACCAGATACGGAGCCGCATCCGCGCCGAGACCTCGCCGCGCCACGTTCCCCGACGCATTGCCGCGGTGACGGCAGTCCCTTACACGCTGAGCGGCAAGAAGGTCGAAAAGGCGGTCCGCAGCATCCTCCACGGGGAGGAAGTCACGAATAGAGAGGCTCTGGCCAACCCGGAGGCGCTCGACTACTACGTGGAGGCTCTCTGAGCGAGCCGGGCATGCCGAGCTTGACCAAGGTTCGCGACACATTGCACGCAACGCCGCCGGGCCCCCGGCTCATCGTGGCGGGATTCCTCGTCCCCGGAATCACCGGCCCCGCCACCACCGCCTTCGCGTCGATGTGAAAGCCGCCGACACAAGTGACCGACGCCATACGCCTCAGGCTGCGTTCATGGGCCCGATGATCAAGAAAGCCGCACCGCCTAGATCCGCCACCGGAGCGATTGGGCCAAAACTGGATTCGATCACTTCGCGGAGCACCGTGCCGCCCAACTCCTCCACTCGGGCCGCACCGGCATAGGCATCGTCGACCACGAAGTAGACACCCCAGTGAGTCGGGATCTCGGGAGGGAACCCCACGCCCATCTCCATCAAGCCCGCATTGTCACGATCACCGAGCTTGATGGTTGTGTACACCAATCCGTCGCCGTACTCGGTCTCGTGCATCGACCACTCCGGCATCAGGGCTGCGTAGAACTCCTTCGAGCCGGCGACATCACGAGTAGCGAGCTCGTTCCAGGTGAGAAAGCCCGTTTCGTTGTACCCCTCGGCGCCATGATGGGTTCCCGGCTGCCAGAAGCCGAGGCCACCACCCTGCGGATCCTGGATGTAGAGCATCCTCCCGGCGTCGGTGATGTCCATGGGCGGTACGAGCACGGTCGCGCCCAGATCGGCAGCACGGTCGGCGATCGGATCCACGTCGTCGACGAGGACGTATGAGTTCCACGTGGGCGGGAGCCTCTCCTCCCGCATCTCCGGCGACCGCAGCGCCATGCCGGAGGCCAGCTTTCCATGATTGCGGAACAGCACGTAGTCCGAGTCGCCGTCAGGGGAAAGGATCCGCTCTGCCTCCCAACCGAAGAGCCCCGTGTAGAACGCTGCGCCGGCATCGAGGTCGTCCACCGTGACATCCACCCAGCCGAACAACCCGTGGGTCATCTGCGTCTCCCTGATCGACCGTCCCAGGCTACGGACCTACGGCGACAAGATCGGCGGCATCGGCGATCGATGCGTCGACGCCTACCATCCCCACCCCGCGACCGAAGGATCTCAGGTGAACGACGCGCTCGCTGCACTGGGCGACGAGTACTGGGAGTACACGCTCGAGATGAGTCCGACCCAGGCGTTGATGCTGGGGATCCACACGCACGACGACCGCCACGAGGACGTCTCCCGCCGTGCGGAGGACGAGCGAATCAGCCGCTTGCAGGACTTTGCCGCCCGCGCCGAAGCGGTCGATCCGGCGACTCTGAGCCCCGACGAACGCATTTCGCGCGAGGTCCTGTTCTTCTTGGCCACCAGCGACGCCCGCCTGGCCGAGGGACGACTCGCCGAGATGGCCGCCAACCATGCCATCGGGTTTCAGGCGATGTTGCCCGTATACGTCCCACAACTACCGCTGACCGAGCCGGAACACGCCGCGGCAATGCCCGATAAGTATCGCGGCATCGCCCGAATGGTCGACGACGCCGCGGACCGGCTCCGCGAAGGCCTTGCCCGGGGGCGAGCCCCGATGGGGTCGACAGCCGCCAAGGCGGTCGAGCAGGTGGACGCCTTGCTTGCCGCTCCCTTCGACGTCGACCCACTCTTGGCGCTGCGGGCACCGCAGGGATGGGACGGCGAAGCCGCCTGGCGCGATGAGATGGTGGAGGTGGCGCGCGACACCGTTCGGCCTGCGCTGCAGCGCTGGCGCGACTTCGTCACCGAGGAGCTTCTCCCCCAGTCGCGTCCCGAGGATCGTCCCGGGCTGAGCTATCTCCCCGATGGTGCCGAGCTCTACGAACGCACCATCCACCGCTACACGACACTCGAGCTGTCTCCCGCCGAGATCCATCAGGTCGGACTGGACCAAATCACCCAGCTCGACGACGAGTATCGCCAATTGGGTGGCGAGGCGCTGGGAACCGACGATCTCGACACTATCTACTCTCGGCTGCGCGACGACCCCGACCTCCATTTCTCTGATGGGCCGTCGATCGTCGCCGCCTCCGAAAGGGCGCTAGCCAAGGCCAAGGCTGCCATTGCGGATTGGTTCGGCCGGCTTCCCCAAGCCGATTGCCGGGTGGAGGAGACCCCGACCGGGCCACTCGGGTTCTACTTCAGGCCAGCCACCGACGGGTCCCGCCCCGGAATCTTCTTCATCAACACGTCGGACCCGACCGCCTGGGGCACCTACGAGATCGAGTCGTTCGCCTTCCACGAGGGAATCCCGGGCCACCACCTCCAGCTCGCCATCGCCGGCGAATTGGACGACATACCCGAATTCCGCAAGCAAGCCTTCATCTCGGCTTACGGAGAGGGTTGGGGGCTCTACACGGAGCGTCTCGCCGACGAGATGGGCATGTACGAGTCGACGCTGGACCGCATCGGGATGCTGTCGGCAGATTCCACCCGTGCAGCCCGCCTGGTCGTCGACAGCGGGATCCATGCCATGGGGTGGAGTCGCCGGCAGGCGATCGACTTCATGATGGAGAACTCGCCCAACACCCTCTACTCGGTGGAGGAGGAGGTAGACCGCTACATAGGGATGCCCGGACAAGCTCTCTCGTACATGCTGGGGCGCCTCGAGATCCAACGGATCCGCCGCGAGGCCGAAGAGTCGATGGGATCAGCATTCGAGATCAAGGGGTTTCACGACACCGTGCTCGGCTCGGGGATCGTGCCGCTGCGGACCCTGCGGCGGATGGTGCAAGAGTGGGCGGCTTGATTTGGTAAGTAGACGGTAAGGAACAGGCAAGGACTTCCAGGTACCTTGCAGACTGCAGAGGCAGGGTGCTGCGCGCTCGTGGACTCGTGCACTTCGATGCCCCGTCCTGGTTAACGGGCGCGCCCCTGCCTCTCATCTTGCGATCAGGCGAGAGCCTCGGCCACCATCGCATTCGAACCGGCGGCCGATCCGGCGGTCTTCGCTTCGGCAAACGCCTCCTCCCCCAACTTCTCTTCGACCTTCGTCGTCGTCGCGTGGACCGAGCACCACGGCTCGGCGGGGGAGCGAACCTCCAGGCGCATTGCCTCTGCGGCACCCAGCAGCCGGGCGGCGCCCTCGTGATCCCCGTCCATCAGCAGGCACGCCGCCAAACCCTCCAACGAAAGGGCCAGGTCGGGAGTCGACCAGCCGACAAAGCTGCGCAGTGCGGCGCGATGGTGGGAATCCGCCGCTTCGAGATCGCCCACCATCTCGGCCACGAGGCCCAAGCGGCTCAACGACTGTGCAAAGCCGTCGATGCTCTCTGCCTCGCCATCGCTGGCGAGAGCGCGCTCCAGGTGGAATCGAGCCGAAGCATGCTCGCCGAGGAGGCCCGCAATCAGCGCGTGGGCCCGGCGAACCTTCCCTTCGATGCGGGGCATCCCCTGTCGTTGACCGATGGTCAGAGCGTCGGCGAGGTGGCGACGCGCTTCGTCGAACTGTCCCAGACCGGCGCGCAGCTCTCCTACCTCGGCCGCGAGAAGTGCCTCGCCGGGGCGCATACCCGCCGGCCTGGCGAACTCGACTTCCGCCCGCTCGTAGTGGTCCGCTGCTCGATCCCGCTGCCCCCTCGCTCGAGCGAGCCGCCCCAGGACATCGAGGACCATGATCATCTGAAAGGCATCGCCGGTCTCTTCGATCAGGTCGTGCGCCTGCTGCGCCTCTCCGGCCGCTCGCTCGAAATCGCCGTCGGCGATCGCCACGTTGGCCACCATGGCGCGAACCTGGGCGTGGAAGCGGGTTCCCGGGCCCGCCGCCACATCGGCCAGGCCGATTTGCTCCCGCGCCCCACTCAAGTCACCGAGCTCTCCGAGGGCCACTCCCAGGAACATCCGGCCTAAGACCTCCAGATCACGATCCTCCAACGCCGCGGCCAGATCGGCACCCTGCCGCAGCCAGGCGGCCGCCTCCCGGCCCCTTCGCATCACGTCCGACGGCATCCGCACCCGCCGCCGCCAATCGCGAAACGGATGGGAGAAGGACACGTTCTCGGCGCCGAGGTCTCGCCCTGGGACATGAAGGGTGCCCAGCAATATCAGGGAGCGGGCCCGCACCCGGGTCACCCCCCCGATGCGGGTGAGCGCAGTCTCCAGCATCCACTTTCCGCGCCCGTACTCCTGCGACTTGGCCCAGAACTGAGCCAGGTCGCAGGCGAGTTCGGCGGCCTTATCGGGGCTCGTCTCAAGAAGCCAGCTGAAGGCGTCCTCGAAGTCGGGAACGCGGCGGCGGAAGCGGGGCATCCACTGTTCGGGGTGAGCATCGGCGAACATCGTCGGTGCCTGACGCACGTAGGAACGTGCCGACTCTGCGTGCCGCTCCCGGATCTCGACGAGTTCGCCGCTCGCCTCGAGTCTCCCCAGAGCGAATCTGCGTATCGGCTCGAGAGTCCGAAACGATGCCTCCACTGCATCGTCTTCGTGCCCTGCCGGGACTATCAACGAGTGCTCGGCGAGCTCCAGCAGAACCTCATGGGCCTTCTCCTCCGTGACACCACCTAGACCGGCAGCCATACCCACGCCGTAATGAGATCGCATCACCGCCAGGCGGGCGAAGAACTGTTGTGCCTCCGGCGGAAGGAGATTCCAGCTCCAGGCGACGGTGGCCTCGAGACTCTGATGGCGTGCCGGGCCGACGGCGCCGCTCCGCGCCGCCACGAGCGTGCCCGCCTCCAAGTCGGCCGCGATCTGGGACAGCGGGATCGAGGCAGCCCTTCCCGCGGCAAGTTCGATCAGGAGCGGCAGCCCGCCCACGGCCTCAACGATCCGTGTCAAAGCAGCGGCTTCGCCGTCAGAAGCACCTGAAGGCCGGCCGGCTCGGTCACGGAACAATTGGACCGCATCGGAAGATGGGCCGGTGGCCAGCGGACCCAGGGCCAGCACAGTCTCGCCGGCGAGACCGAGCCGCACCCGGCTGGTCACCAGTACTCGAACCGCCGGCGCCAAGGCGGCGAGTTGCTGTACTGCCTCGGCCACCCCGGCCACGAGACGCTCCGCACCGTCGACCACCAGCAGGGCGCGCCGTGATCCGATACGGTCGGCGACGGCCTGGATCGGCTTGCTGTGCCCCGGCCCCACACCTAACGCGGATGCCAGCGCCATCCCGACGTTTCCGCCCGGTGCCAGTTCGTCGAGCGCCACGAAGAGAGGCCGGACCCCTCCCGCCGCACCGACCCGGGCCGCCACCTCTGCGGCCAGCCGGGTCTTGCCCACGCCGCCCGGTCCCAGGATCGTCACCAGGCGCGAGGTATCCAGCCGGAGAAGCAGATCGTCCACCTCCTTGTCCCTCCCCACAAAGCTGCCCAGCATCGATGGGAGGGAAGCGGATTCGCCGCCACGAATCCTCTCCCTCGCTTCCGGTTCCAGGAGCTCGGGATCCTGGCTCAGGATGCGAAGCTCCAGGTCGGCGAGGTCAGGGTTGAGCTCCAGGCCGACGTCGATCATTGCGGCGCGGGCCTCTTGGAACACGCGCAACGACTCTGCCTGCCTTCCCGATCTGTAGAGCGAGAGCATCAACCATTGCCACATGCCCTCATGAAGTGGGTGACTCGCTACCAGGGACCGCAACTCGGGGATCAGATCTTCGTGCCGACCGAGGGCGAGACTGAGGCGGATCCTCTCTTCAGCAAGCCGAAGCTGCAGTTCGTCGAGACGACCGATCTCCGCCTGGGCGAACTCCTCATACCGAAAGTCGGCGTATGCCGGTCCCCGCCACAGCGCCTCGGCGGCTTCAAGCAGGCCCACCGCGTCGGAGGCGCCGCGTGTCGATGCTTCTTCCAGCAGGGATTCGGCCAGCGAAGCGTCCACCTCCCCAGCGCCCGCATCCAGCACGTAGCCCAGATCGGTCGTCTGCAGATGGCGGGCGAGCGGGCCCAGCGCGGCGCGCAAACGGGAGACCGCAGTCTGCAAAGCGGCCACCGGATTCCGCGGCGGCGCGTCCGCCCAAAGGGCTTCGACTATCTCGTCTCGTGCGGCAACCTGTCCGCGCCGCGTCAGGAAGAACGCGAGAAGGGCCCTCTCCCGAGCCCGGCCCAACGTGAGGAGTTCGCCGGCGGCGTGCACCTGGAGCGGCCCCAGGACCGCGAAGCTGATCGAATCCTCTCGCCCGGCCATAGCCTTCACTCGAACCTCACATCGGCTCCGTCGTCAGCCGCGGCGAGCATACGACGATCAGGCCCCGGCATCGACCGCACCCGCGAGCGATAACCTTCTGTCCCGGCCCGGGTGGCGAAACTGGCAGCCGCGGCGGACTTAAAATCCGCTGTCCCCCCGTTGGGGCGTGCAGGTTCGAGTCCTGCCCCGGGCACATCCGAGTCATTAGTCGTTAGTCATTAGCCAGGCGGGGTTTCGTGAGCCAAGCCGATGAACAAATCGTCACGTTGCGCGATGGTTCGCGAGCCCTGATCCGCCCCATCCGTCCCGACGACAAGCAGGCACTGGCGGAGGGCCTGGAGCAGCTATCGCCTACGTCGCGCTACCGGCGCTTCCTGCGCCCCGTGACGAGGCTGAGTGACCGTGAACTGCGCTACCTGACCGAGATCGACTACACGAACCACTTCGCCTGGGTGGCCGCCGACCCGGATCATCCTGCCAAGGGCTACGGCGTGGCCAGGTACGTGCGCGATCCCAAGGATCCCGACGTCGCCGAGGCCGCCGTGGCAGTCATCGACGACGCGCAGGGCAAGGGCCTGGGAACGATCCTCATACGGATGCTCGTGGCGACGGCCGTCGAAAACGGCATCCGCACCTTTCGCGGGTGGGTGCTCGGCGACAACAAGGCGGTTCTGGCTCCGTTGGAGCGAATCGGGGCCCGACGCACCGCCGACCACGGAGTGCTGCGGGTCGAGGTCGACCTGGAGGACGTGTTCGATGGGTCCTCGCTGCAGGGCGCCCTGAGAGCGGCCGCCACCGGCGAGTTCGAGGCTGAGCCCCGGGCGTAGACATCCATCAGATGTCGGGCCGCCACCGGGCTGGCACGATCGACGTCACGGCTCCGAAGCACACACCTCCGATAGCCTGACGGGGTGTTCGCAGTCGACCACGTCATCATCGTCGTCGAGGACCTCGATGAAGCGGCAGCCGAATTGCTATCGCGCCACGGTCTCGCTTCCACCCCAGGTGGACGCCACGCCGGTCACGGCACCGGGAACCGCATCGTCCCCCTGGGCCCCAACTATCTGGAGTTGATGTCGGTCCTCGCCCCCGCGGAGGCGCAGCAGAGCACGCTGGGGCGCTGGGCCGCGGCAACTGCTACCCCCGGCCTGGTACCCGCGGCGCTGTGCCTCAGTGCAGACGACATCCTCCCTGTGGCGGCCGCATTGGGGGAAGAGCCCGAAGCCATGAGCCGGACCCGGCCCGACGGCACGGTGCTCTCATGGGAACTCGCCGGTCTCGCCGGCGCCATCGGGCCAAACCGCCTGCCCTTCTTCATCCAATGGCACGGCGACGCCACCGACCATCCCGGTGCAATGGAGGCCGATCACACGACCGAGCCAGTCGGGATCACATCCGTCGTCCACGGCGATGTCGGCCTGACCGCGGGGCTCCTGGCCGCGGTGCCGCAACTCGAGGTCGAGCCACACCACAAGGGCGTGGCGGCGGTGTCGATCGGCACGACCTCCGGAACCGTCACTCTGACTTCCTAGAGGGCTCCCGCAAGACCGAGAACGACGCCTTCGAGCAGGTCTGACTCCGACACGACGACAGTGTCTGTTCCCGTCCGGGCGACCGCTTCGACGGCGACAACGGCGCCGGCGAGAATCACCGGAGCGCGCCTCGGATCGAGTGACGCGATCGCCCTCGTCTCCGCCAAGTTCAGTGGTGCCAGCCGATCGACCAGGGCCTCGAGGTCGTCGACGGCCAAAGCGGTCCCGTGGACGTCGTCCCTGTCGTGTTCGGCGAGGTCGAGATGGATGGCCGCCAAAGATGTGAAGGTGCCCGCCACCCCGATCACGGTCGCCGCGGGATCCGGCATCGGCACCGTGACGAAGAGCTCGCGTACGTGAAGCCGCGCCGCGTCCAGATCGGCAGGCCTCGGAGGACGATCCGGCAACATCCGATCGGTGAGTCGAACCGAACCGATGTCAACGCTGTTCACACTCCCGGCGCGGCCATCGCCGCCGACGAACTCCGTGCTGCCCCCACCGGGATCGATCACCAGGTGCGGTCCGGGCAGCGCAGCACCCCAGGCGGCTCCGCGGAAGGACAGATTGGCCTCGTCCTCACCGGAGATGACGTCAGCATTACTGCCGAGCACGCGTGCGACGCGCCGCAGAAACTGCTCCGCGTTGCGCGCATCGCGCGATGCCGACGTGGCTACAACGCGGACCGCGTCAGGACGGACGCGTTGCATATCGACAGCGAAGGATTCGAGTGCGCGCACCGCGGCCTCCATCCCCTCGCTTCCGAGGACGCCGGCACGGTCCACACCGCGCCCCAAGCCGACCACCTCGGTGCGGCGAACCACGTCTCGGAGCGACCCGTCGGAAACATCTGCGACCAGAAGTCGAACCGTGTTGGTGCCAATGTCGATGGCGGCGGCCCTCACCGCGGCTCGACCCACGCAGGATTGCGCACCGGCCCGGATGCGCCTTCTGCGACGCAGCCGACGGCGCAGTCCAGCGGCTCCACCCACGGGGCCGTCAGCAATCCGACCGGATTGGCCTTCCCGGCGGCATGGTCGGCATAGTGGGCGTGGAGGCACTTGATCCCGTTCTTCGTCCCGCCCACTCCCCCGTCGGGAACGGGAGAGGCGCCTGAGGGGACCAGTTTTCGGCGTGCCACCGCGTAGCGCTCGTTCGCGGACCGCAGAGCCTCAACCAGGACAGCATCGGCGGCGACCTCGCTCTCCAGCGTGCCGACCGCCCCCGTCGCCTCGAGCCGGCCAATCCGCTTGACCGCCAGGGGACAGGACAGCCAATAGAGGGTCGGGAAGGGCGTCCCGTCGTCGAGAATCGGCGGCACCCGCGTCACGACGGGAAGCCCGAGATGGCACCGGGCGACGACATCGGCCGGAGAGCGCAGCGGTCGCCCGATCTGCACCGCCACAACGGCGGCATCATCCATTCGAGGCGATGTCCTCGCCGGTGAGGAAATCCCAGATCTGCTGCCACCAGGGATCGGCACGATCCAACTCGGCCGGGGGCTCGGGGGGTAAGGGATCGATGATGCCGTCCGGCACGACTGCGACATAACCGACTTCGCCCGGCATCACGAGGCCGAAGTGCTCCCGAGCAAGCCTTTCGACTTCTTCGTCCGTCTGCAGCGCCGCAATCTCCAGTTCGAGTCTCATGTTCTCGGCGACGAGCGCCTGGAGTTGTGCTTCGGCGAGATCGACGGCCCGCTCCTGGGCGAGCAGGCGGCGGAACGGCAACACTCCGGCGGCGGCAACGACGAGGAGCACGAGCCCGACCAGGGCGAGGAATCCTCCCGGTCCGAGGCCGCGACCCGCTCTCATGCCGTCTCCCGCAGCGGGAAGGCTGTCCAGCCGGCAAAGCGAGCACCTGCGCCGAGCCGTTCCTCGATCCGGAGCAGCTGGTTGTACTTGGCGGTGCGCTCTCCCCGGGCGGGAGCGCCAGTCTTGATCTGGCCGGCGTTGGTGGCAACGGCGAGGTGTGAGATGAACGTGTCCTCGGTCTCCCCGGAGCGATGGCTCACCACGCGGCCGTAACCCGCCCGCTCGGCACGCTCCATGGTGTGCAGCGTCTCCGACAGGCTTCCGATCTGGTTCACCTTGATGAGAATCGCATTGCCTATTCCCTCGTCGATCCCTCTCTGCAGGAGGGCCTCGTTCGTCACGAACACGTCGTCACCAACCAGCTGGATCCGACCGCCGAGGCGCTGCGTCAGGAGCGACCACCCCTCCCAATCGTCTTCGGCGAGGCCGTCTTCGATCGAAACGATGGGAAACTCGTCGACCAGCGCGGCGTAGTAGTCCACGAGTTCTTCTGAAGAGAGAGCCCCGCCGTCGAGGCGATAGCGCCCTTCGCGCAGGAACTCGGTGGCGGCGGCGTCGAGGGCGAAGGAGACCTGGTCCCCCGGCGTGAACCCGGCCGCAGTGACTGCCTCCATCAGCAGATCGAGCGCATCACGGTCGGCTGCGAGGTTGGGAGCGAAGCCGCCTTCATCGCCGACGTTGGTGGTGAGTCCGCGGCCGGCGAGGACCTTACGCAGGGCGTGGTACACCTCGACCCCGGCGTGCAACGCTTCGTGGAACGTGGCGAAGCCGCCCGGCACCAGCATGAACTCCTGGATGTCCACCGAATTGGCGGCGTGAGCGCCGCCGTTCAGCACGTTCAATTGCGGCACCGGGAGCAAACGGGCACCCGGACCCCCCAGATATCGGAAGAGGGGCAGATCGAGGGCCGCCGCCGCCGCCCGGGCCGTGGCGAGGGAAACCGCGAGGATGGCGTTTGCTCCCAACCCCGCCTTGTTCGGCGTGGCGTCGAGATCCCGCATTGTCTGGTCGAGCGACTCCTGGTCAGTGGCGTCGCTGCCCACGAGCTGGGGCGCAATCGACTCGTTGACGTTCTGGACGGCCCGCGTCACGCCCTTGCCGCCGAAGCGGCTTCCGCCGTCCCGAAGCTCGATCGCCTCGAGCGCCCCCGTCGATGCTCCCGAGGGCACCGCCGCACGGCCGAAGTGACCGCCAGCGAGCGCCACCTCGGCCTCGACGGTCGGGTTTCCCCGGGAGTCGAGGACTTCGCGGGCCCGGATCGATGCGATGGTCGTCACGGGCCCTCCTTGGCTCGCGAAGGTACTACATGTCGAGTACTGGCTAGAGGCATTGCCCGACAGACATCAGATATCAGACATCAGACAGAGCTTCCGATCTGACGTCGGAAGTCTGAGGTCTGAAGTCTGAGGTCTGAAGTCTGAGGTCTGAAGTCTGAGGTCTGAAGTCTGAGATCTACTCGTCTCGCTTCGCCTCTTCCCAGCGCTCGTCGAGTTCCTCGAGAGTCGCCGCGGCCAGTCCCCCACCTGCCTCGACCGACCGGAACCTCGCGTCGAACCTCTGCGCCGCGGTTCGCAACGCCATTTCGGGATCGACGTCGAGGCGGCGCGCCAGATTGACCACCGAGAACAGCAGGTCACCGACCTCGGCGCGCACGGCGGCTGTGTCCTCCCCTGCGGCGAGCACCTCGCCCAGTTCCTCGACCACCTTGGCGACCACGCCCTCGAGATCGGGCCAATCGAAGCCGATCGTCGCCGCCCGCGCCTGCAGTTCGTTGGCGAGAGCCAAGGCCGGCAGCGTCGCGGGGACGCCGTCGAGCAGGGATTCGCGCCCCTTCTCGTCCCTCTTCAGCGCCTCCCAGTTGGCCGTGACGTGAGCAGCGGTGTCGGCGTCGACGTCTCCGAAGACGTGGGGATGGCGCCGCACGAGCTTGCGCCGGATGGCCTCGGCGATCTCCTCGCTGCCGAAGACCTGGGCTTCGCCGGCGAGAGTGGCGTGGAACACGACCTGGAGGAGGAGATCGCCCAGTTCCTCTTCGAGTTCGGCGTATCCGGCGGCGTCGACCGGGCCCGACGGAGCATCGGACGGCAGCGCGGCGATGGCATCGAGAGCCTCGTATGCCTCCTCGAGGAGGTGTCGGGCAAGAGAGTGATGGGTTTGCTCGCGATCCCAGGGGCATTCACGGCGCAGGCGGGCGTTGGTGCGCACCAGGCCCGGCCAACCCGGCGCCTCGACGTCCAGATACAGACTCACCCGTAGCCCGGCGTGACCGGGACGGAGCTCCCCGAGAGGCAGCCACTGCACTTTCTCGTCGGCGCTTCCCAGATCGCAGAGGATGGCCACGCTGGTCTCGGGCTCGAGCAGCCGTGACAGCCGTTCGTGGAGCATCGTGAAGGCTTCCGGCCCGTCCAGCTGCACGATCAGCGTCGGCACGTGGAGGAGAAGGGGATCGGCGAGACGGTGGGCATCAATGATCTGCATCCCCTTCTCGAAAGGATCGAGCCCGATGCGCTCCAGAGCTAGATCGAGGAACGACTCGCCCGGCTCGATGCTGCAATCGATTCCGGCATCCCGGGTGCGTCGGCGCACCTCCGCGACAGCGCTCTCCCCCACGAGAGCCGAGCCGGGAACCGCGTAGGTGACCGGCCCCGCCCCGGCGAGGTCGAGAACGCGGTCGGCGATCGCCTCGTAGACGTCGTCGAACGCCTCGGCCGACTCATACAGGTCGTCGCACCACACAACGGGGCGACGCCCATCGAGTTCGGCGGCGGCGGGATGATGGATGGTGCGGCCCACCACGGGAATATTGGAATCGTCGAGGATCTCCAGGACCCGGGGATCGACGCGGTCCAGTCCGGCGGGTCCCAGCCCGACGACACGGACCGGGCCGCTCATTCCTCGCCGGTCGGAGGGAGGATTCCGCGCGGGGTCCAGACGCCGTACTTCGCCTCGACCGTGACGACGGCGGCGGCGAGCTTTTCGGTCAGCCATTCTCCGAAGATGGCATCGAGCTGCTCTGCCGACACATAGGCGGAAGGGTCGGCCCGGAACTCGTCTTCAGATGGAGCCGTCCTGTCGTCGACCACGATCACGTGGAAACCGAAGGATGTTGCGACCGGATCTGTCAGCTCGCCAATCTCGGCGGTCATGGTCGCCGCGGCGAATTCGGGCACGTACCTGTTGGCGAGGGCGCACCCCAGGTCGCCGCCGGGGCTGCCCGGATCGAGCGACACTTCGTCCGCCACCTCTGCGAAGTCCTCACCGGAGGCGAGCCGTTCGCGCACGACTGCAGCCTCCTCTTCTGAGTCCAGCAGGATGTGGCGGGCACACACGGTCGTGAAGGAGGCCGCTTCGGCGAAGAACGCCTCGACGGTCTCGTCGAGGGCGAGGCGGGCGTCGATCACCTGTTGGCGAATGGCTCCTATTTCGGCATTGAAACGGACCATCGCCAAGCCGGCGTCGGGAATTCCGAGCAGCTCTCCGGGGCTCACTCCGAGTGATTCCAATTGCGCGACCATCTCGGCTTCGACGGTGTCCACCTCGTCTTCATCGAGGTCCAGCCCGAAGTCGTCCTTCAGGCCGTCGATCAGAACCTGTCGCGCCAGCAGAGCGAAGATGCTGTCCCGCAGCGTTTGATCGATTGGAAGGGAGTCCGACTCGAACAGAGCGCCGACGTCGGCCTCGGTGATCGTCACATCGCCTGTCGATCCGACCGCTCCCGACCCGCTGCCGGAACAGGCGGCGGCGATGAGAACGAGCACGACGACGACGGTGGAAAGCTTGCGCAAGGGAATCAGTCCCGATCGGGGGGCCACATCTTACGGATGAAGTCGATCAACTCTGTCGCCGCGTCGTCGCCCGGCATCGGCAGGAAGAGAGCTCGGTCGCGCACGACCGCCTTGCGATCCAGGCGCCGCAGCCGAACCTCGTCGGATGCCGACAAACCGACCGGGGAAAAACGAACGTCGCGTCGCGTCGCCACGACCTCTTCGAGCCCGACGCGCGACGCTTCGACGCGCAGACGCGCCACTTCGAGGAGCGCTGCGGCGTTGCCGGGGTGCTCCCCGTATCGGTCGAGCCACTCGGTGCCGACATCGGCCACGGCATCGAGCGTGTCTGCGGCGGCGAGGCGGCGGTATGCCTCCAGACGGGCCGGCTGGTCGGGCACGTAGTCGTCGGGTAAGTGAGCGTCGATGGGGAGCTCGATGCGAACCGGACCCGCAGCCGGCGCACTCTCTTCGCCGGTCTCCAGCTCGGCTACCGCCTCGGCCACCATCTCGATGTAGAGGTCGAAGCCGACCGCCGACATGTGGCCGGATTGCACGTTCCCGAGGATGCTTCCCGCACCGCGGATCTCCAGATCGCGCATCGCCAGCTGGAAACCCGACCCGAGCTCACCGAACTCGCCTATCGCCTCCAGGCGGCGATGCGCCTCTTCGGAGAGCCGCTGGCTCTGCGGGTGGAACAGGTAGGCGTACGCCCGCTGCGAGGAGCGGCCGACGCGGCCACGCAGCTGGTAGAGCTGGGCTAGGCCAAGGAGGTCGGCGCGCTCGACGATGAGCGTGTTCACTTGCGGAAGGTCGAGACCCGACTCGATGATCGTCGTGGCCACGAGCACGTCGTAATCCCCGTTCCAGAAGTCGAGCATGACCTGCTCCAGCTGACCTTCACTCATCTGGCCGTGTGCCACCGCACAACGTGCCTCCGGCACGAGCGCCCGCAGCCGGGTCACGGCGTGGTCGATCGACTGCACCCTGTTGTGCACGTAGAAGACCTGACCCTCACGGAGCATCTCACGCCGGATGGCCGCTGAAACGGCGCGCTCGTCCAGGGGTCCGACGAAGGTGAGGATGGGGTGCCGGTCCTCAGGCGGTGTCGTGATGCGGCTCACTTTGCGGATTCCGGTGAGCGCCATCTCCAGCGTGCGCGGAATGGGAGTAGCCGTCAGCGTGAGCACGTCGACGGCGGTGCGCAAGGCCTTTATCCGATCCTTGGCACCGACTCCGAAACGCTGCTCCTCGTCGACGATGAGGAGCCCCAACGACTGAAAGTCGATGTCGTCGCTCAAGAGGCGATGGGTGCCGATCACAACATCGACCGTGCCGTCGGCCACGCCGGCGACGACGTCACGCTGCTGCCTCGGTGTGAGAAACCGGCTCAACATCTCAACACGCACCGGGTAAGGACCGAACCGATCGGAGAATGTCTGGTGGTGTTGCTGGGCGAGCAACGTCGTCGGACAAAGCAAGGCGACCTGGCGTCCGTCCTGCACGGCCTTGAAGGCGGCGCGCACCGCGACTTCGGTCTTGCCGAAGCCCACATCGCCGAACACGAGCCGATCCATGGGATCCGCGGACTCCATGTCGGCCTTGACGTCACCCATGGCCACCAGCTGGTCGGGCGTCTCCTCGTAGGGGAACGCCGCCTCCAGTTCACGCTGCCAAGGAGTGTCTGCAGAGTGGGCGTGACCAGGCACCTGAGCCCGGGCCCTGTGCAAGGCGACGACCTCCTCGGCCACCGCGGCGACCGCCTTGCGGACCCGACCCCGTGTCCGCCCCCAGTCGACACCCCCCATCCTGGAGAGGCGCGGCGACTCCCCGCCTGTGTACTTGCGGATGGCGGCCAGTTGGTCGGTGGGCACATAGAGCTTGTCTTTGCCGGCGTAGGCGACCAGCAGGTAGTCGCGTTCGACCCCGCCGAGGCTCTGAGTCACGAGACCCTCGAAGCGCCCTATGCCGTGATGGTGATGGACGACGAAATCACCCTCCGTCAGGTCCCCGTATTGAGCTGCCGTGCCCGAGACACGGCGGACTCCAACGCGGCGATGCGCCCGGCGCCGCCCAGCGATCTCCTGCTCCCCCAGGACCGCCACTCCCAACTCCGGCAGGACGAATCCGCGATGGATGCCGGTGGCGATGATCGCTCCACTGTGATTCACATCCTCCGTTCTGGCGAGCTCGAGCCCGGCCTCACCCAGCAAGCGTGCGACCCGGTCGGCGGCGACCGCCCCGTCCATGGCGATGACGACGTCGGTCCCCTCTCCGATGAGGGCACCCACACCAGCCGCCACCGAATCCGCGTCTCCGGGCGTCGCATCGAGGCGCCCCGGCCTGAGGACGTCCTCGCCGGGATTTGCCGCTGCAGACGGGGCCGCAATCTTGCGCTCCACGGGCAGAGCCGTCTCCAGGTCGAGGAACAGGGCCGGGTGTCTGCCGGCCTCGGGGGCTCCAGGCCCCCAGGTCGCCGCCAGAGCAGCGGCCAGTTCCGACTCCTCCCTGTCGAGGTCGGCGGCGCGGTCTCGGGCTCGGGCCGGGTCGAACAAGACGACCTGTGTGGTGGTCGCAGCTTCATCGATGACCGTCCGCTCGCCGGTCAGCCATGGCAGCCACGACTCCACGCCCGGAAACGAAATGCCCTCGGCGATCCTCTCCCATTCCGCCGCCGCCCACGGCTCCTCCTCGATCAGCCGGACAGCGGCATCCATGAGTTCCCCGGCCGGGCGCACTTCACGGGCCGGGTAGACGTCACAGGCGCTCACCGTCTCGTCGGAGCGTTGTGTGGCCACGGCGAACTCAGTGATCTCGGCGATCTCGTCGCCCCAGAAATCGATACGAACCGGCCGCGCTCCCTGCGCCGGGTAGACATCCACGATCCCGCCGCGGACGGCCATCTCGCCGCGAGCCTCGACTCGATCGGTGCGTTCGTACCCGAGTCCGGCCATCTCGCTGACCAGGCCGGTGAGGTCGACCGTGTCGCCAACGGCCAAGGAGATCGGCTCCACGGGTGATGGGCTCACGCGTTGCACGGCGGCCCGCACCGATGCCACCACAACGTGCCCGGCAGCGCCACCCTGCAGGACATGGCGGGCCTGCATCCGAGTCGCCATAGTGGCGACATTGGGTGAGACGTGCTCGAAGGGAAGCGTCTCCCACGCGGGCAGGTGATGGGTGAGCGTGGTGAACAACTCGACGTCGTCGGCGAGGTCCTCGGCGTCCCGTTCCCCGGCCACGATCGCCAGCACGGGGCCCGAGGACTCGACGGCCAATCCGGCAAGCCAATAGGCGCGCAGCACAGGCGGCACCACCAGCGTCTCTGCAGGCGCGGGTCGCGCCGCCCATCGTCCCACGAGGGCGGCGAGAGGGGGTTTCATCTGTGAGAGCGATGGTACGAGACCTCGACGCGCTGCAGGAGAGCGTTCCCCGTTCCAGACCGAGGCGAACATCTCGGGATTCCACGTGTCAACCGGAGAAGCTCCCGAGCCTTGTCGAGTAGTCCGTTTCCCGAATCACGAGCAGCGGGAAGCAGGAAACGGACAACGGGGACTACACGATCCTCTGAGACCGATACCACTGCACCGTCGTCGGCAACCACTCTTCGGGCGGCGTGTAGCGCAGACCCCACTCCCGCTCGATGCGGCTCCCGTCGTAGATGTGGCCGTGGCGCAGCAGCCGCACCACCTCAGGGCACAGCGAAGCATCGCGCCGCAGCACCTTCGCCATCCCACCCATCACCGCGGCGGCGGTGCCCACCGCCCACAGGGGTACGTACCGCACCTTTGGGGCCGGGCCGGCGACGGTGCCGAGTGTGCTCACGATGCCCGGAACGGTCGTGGCCCACCCGCTGACCAGGTAGCGCTCGCCGGAAAGCCCCCGCCTCTCCGCCTCGAGATGGGCGTCTACCACGTCGTCGATGTAGACGAGGCTGACCCGAGCGGCGACGGCGAAGCGCAGTCGCCCCCGCAGATAGGCGATGAGGATGCGCGCCGTGCCGCCGGTACGGCCCGGACCTTGCACCGACGAGGGGTTGACGGAAACGAAGGGGATGTCGCGGCGCCGCGCCTCTTCGATGCCCGCCAACTCACCGAGGTGCTTGGACCGCTCGTACGCTGTGAGGAACCAGCCGCGATGCGCCGTCGTCTCGTCGCCCACCTCGCCGCGTGGCTCGCCGATGGCGGCGGCCGATGACGTAAACACGACGCGGTCTGCTCCGGCTCGTGCCGCGGCTCGCACCAGATCCCTGGTCCCGGTCACGTTGACTCGCTCCAGGGCGTCGGGCTGCCCCAGGCAAAAGGCGTTGAGGCCGGCGACGTGGAAGACCGTCGCGCAACCAGTGGCCCCGGCGTCGAGTGACTCCTCGTCGTCTAGGTCGCCGGGGACGGGTTCCGCCCCGGCAACGCGAACAGCCTCGGCTGCAGCGGGGCTGCGTACTAGGGCCTTCACCTCGCGCCCCTCGGCGACAAGCCGCCTGAGAAGCGCACCTCCAATGAACCCGGTCGCACCGGTGACGAAGACGCGAGACACCGCTCGCCCCCGCTAGGTACGAGCCCGGTCGGACCGCAACACGCCGACGAAGCGTGCGAAGTACTCAAAGCCGGACATAAGGGTGACCACGACCGCAGCGATCATGACCCACTGGTCCGGGTAGAGGCCGCCGTAGGTGTCTGGCGTCCGCAGGAGGGCGAGGAAGATCGCGAGGAACTGAACGTTCGCCTTGATCTTGCCCCAGATGGAAGGGGGCACCACGACACCGTCCATCGCCGCCACTCCGCGCAGTCCCGACATGGCGATCTCGCGTCCCACGATGACGAACGCCGCCCATGCCCAGGCGCGGCCCACGGAGACAAGGCCGAAGAGGCCGCCGGCGACGAGCAGCTTGTCGGCGATGGAATCGAGGAAGCCGCCGAGCGTGGTCGTGATCTGCCATCGACGCGCCAGGTAGCCATCGAAGAAGTCGGTGGCTGAGGCCACAGCCATCACCACCGCTGCGATCCCGAAGGCGTGGTCGATCCGATCGGCGGCGAGGAGGAGCGTCAGAATCGCCGGAACGAGGGCGATCCGCAGATAGGCGAGGCGATCGGGGATGGACATCGTGAGTTGGCGTAGATGGTACCGAGCCGTTCCCCGTTTCCCGTTTCCCGTTTCCCGAATGAATCCCTACGACCGCGTCACCGACGGGCAACTGGCAATTGGGAACGGGCAACGGGTCAATCCACCCAATCCAGGGTCCGCTGCACCGCCTTGTCCCAGGAGGCGACGAGCCGACCCCTCTCCGCCGCTTCCAGCTGCGGCTCCCAGCGACGCTCCTCGGCCCAGAGTGACTGCAGTTGCTCCTTGCTCTCGAAGAACCCGACGGCGAGCCCTGCCGCATAGGCCGCGCCGAGCGCAGTCGTCTCCACGATGGTGGGACGGACGACCGGCACCCCGAGGATGTCGGCCTGGAACTGCATGAGCAGGTCGTTGCCGACCATTCCTCCGTCGACCACGAGCGCGGACAGACCGAGGCCGGCATCGGCCTCCATTGCCTGCAGCACGTCCCGGGTCTGATAGGCGGTTGCCTCCAGCACGGCTCGCGCCAGATGGCCCTTCTCGGCAAAGCGAGTCAGCCCGGCAATGACTCCCCTGGCGTCGGGCCGCCAGTGCGGGGCGAACAGCCCGCTGAAGGCGGGAACGAAGTAGACGTCACCGTTGTCGTCGACCGAGGCAGCCAGCTCCTCGACCTCGGCGGCCGAGTCGATGAGTCCCAGGTTGTCCCTCAGCCACTGCACTCCGGCCCCGGCGATGGCCACCGAGCCTTCCAGAGCGAACACGGGCGCTTCGCCGCCGATCTGATACGCCACGGTTGTCAGCAGGCCGTGGTCGCTGGGCACCGGCGAGCTTCCCGTGTTGAGCAGCAGGAAACATCCGGTCCCGTAGGTGTTCTTGGCACCGCCAGGCTCGAAGCGAGCCTGCCCGAACAGAGCCGCCTGCTGGTCGCCGAGGGCACCGGCGATGGGGACTCCGGCGAGCACATCGCGACCTTCGCCGTACACCGTCACCGAGGGCACGATCTCAGGAAGCATCGCCTCCGGCACCTCCATGGCTGCGCACAGATCGGGATCCCAATCCAGCGTGGCCAGGTTCATCAGCATCGTTCGGCTGGCGTTGCTGACGTCGGTGATGTGACGTCCGGTCAGGTTCCACAGCAGCCAAGAGTCGATGGTGCCGAAGAGGATCTCACCTGCCTCGGCCCGCTCCCGCAGCGGGTAGTGGTCGAGCATCCAGCGAACCTTTGGACCCGAGAAGTAGGTCGCCAGCGGCAACCCCGTCTCAGCGCGGAATCGGTCGATCCCGGACGAGCCTGCCAGTTCACCCACCAGGTTGGTGGTGCGGGTGTCCTGCCACACGATGGCCGGGGCCACTGGAACGCTGGTAGCTCGATCCCACAGGACGGTTGTCTCCCGTTGGTTGGTGATGCCGACGGCAGCGAAGTCGGAGGTCTGCAGGCTCGCCTTCTCCAGCGCGCCGGCGACGACGGTGCGCGTCTGCTTCCAGATCTCGGCGGCGTCGTGCTCCACCCATCCCGGCTCGGGATAAATCTGACGATGCTCCTGCTGATCGAAGGCGACGATGGCGCCGGTCGCATCGACGATCACGAACCGGGTGCTGGTGGTTCCCTGGTCGATGGCGCCGATGAACATGGGGCGAGGCTACCGGGACGGTTTGGCCGCTCATGAAAGCGACAAAGGAGTTAGGTGTTAGGCGTTAGGGCTGGGAGGACTCTTTCTAGGACCTAACGCCTAGTCGCTAATCCCTAACCGCTTCGCCGTCTCTCCGGCGTGCTGCCGGGCGGTATCCGGGCCCGCTGTGGCGAACCGAACCAGCACTTCCGCGGCCGCGCCCACGAGCAGTTCGACGTCGGGCTCCTCGCCCGCTGTGAAGCGGCGGAGCACGTAGTCGGCGGGGTCCATCCGGCCCGGAGGGCGGCCGACGCCGAACTTGAGCCTCCAGAAGCGGCGCGATCCCAATGACTTCGTGATGGAAGCCACTCCGTTGTGTCCGCCCGGTCCGCGGTCGAGGTGGAGGCGGAGACGACCGAAGGGAAGATCGATGTCGTCATGGACGACGACCGTGTCCTCCAGGAAGACCGAGTAGTACTTGACGAGCCCCGACACGGGACCACCGGCTTCGTTCATGTACGTCGTGGGAAGCGCCACCGTCACCGGCGTGCCGGAGAGCGAGATCTGGGCCACCTGGGCACGGATGCGTTTCGGGGCACGCTTGAACCTGGCGTCCTCGGCGACGGTCGTGACGACCCGGTGTCCGATGTTGTGGCGGGTGCCGTCGTACTCGGACCCCGGATTGCGCAGCCCGACGAAGAGCAGCCTGTCGCTCAGCCTCGGTCCTCGGCGGAAGGCTGCTCGTCTGCGGAGGTGTCGGCGGCCGGGGCTTCCTCGCCCTCGGCGACCTCCCCCTCTTCGCCTTCGACTTCCTCGCCCTCGACCGCGGCGGCGAGGATGGGCTGGCCGTCTTCGTCGAGCACGATCTGGCCTTCCTCGTCGAGCAGGTATTCGACCTCGGGCTCCTCGACCTCGAGGATCCGGGGGATGATCACCGTGACGAGTGGGGTCTCCTCGTCTTCGAGGTAGTCCACACCTTCGATCTGGGGCAGGTTGGCCGCCGTGAGCGTGTCGCCGACTTCGAGAGCCGCGATGTCGATCGGAATGCTTGACGGGATCTCGGCGGGTAGCGCTGACACCGTTACCGAGGTGCGGATCGTCTCCAGGATCCCGCCTTCCTTGGCGCCTTCGGGTTCGCCGACGTACTCAATTCCGACGTCGGCAGTGATCTTCTCGTCGAGCGAGATGTTGATGAAGTCGAGGTGGATGATGTCCCCCCGCACCGGATGCCGCTGCAGTTCGCGGGCGACGGTCAGATACTTCTTCTTGCCGACCTTCAGGTTGATGAGGGCGTTGGTCCCTGCCTCGGTGTGCAATGCGGCGTAGAGGTCGCGACGGTCCACGGTGAGAGGCATGCTCTCCAGCCCGCGGCCGTACAGGACCACGGGGACGGCGCCGGTGGCGCGTAGCCGCCGGCTGGGCCGGGTACCGAACCCCTCGCGTTGCTCGGCGCGCAGGCTCACCTGTTCCATCGGGGACTCCTCAACAAGAATCTTGCGGAGTCGGGATTATCCCACCCTCCGGTTCCTCTGGGCAAGGTGGGATAGGGTCGTGATCGTCAACAGGGCCCTTGGCATATTGACCTTCACTCGAAGCCGCAGGAACAGAGCGGCGTCCGCGGCCCTAGCCGTTCGAGGCGGAGCGCAGTCCGCTGGCTTGACCCAAGCGAGGAATCGGCTGCGACAGCCTGGCTCTAGGGGGCGATCCCGCCGTCGCCCTGCGCCAGGCTGTACACCGCCTGGGTCTTGGCGTCGAGGATCGGACCGTGCATGGCATTGATGCCCGTATAGCCGTACGAGTTGAGCGACATGACGGTGCCGGAGCCGGAGTTCTCGTCGAACCCGATCAACCAGCCTCCACCTGAGGACCCGCCGTTGAGCTTGCACCCGTTCATGCGGTAGGTGTCGTCGCTGTTGAAGGGATCACCGTCGATCGGGCCGGCGCAGTAGATGAGATCGTTGCCCTTCCACTTCTTCTCCGCCGGGTAGCCGAAGGCGTAGCCGCCCACCGAACCGTCCATCGCNNNGCCCTCCCAGGCCCACTCGCACCACGGCGAAGTCGTGTCGCACGGCCTGATCGTTGAATCCGCCCGCGGTGGCGTAGCCGCTGTGAACGGCCATCACCTCCTGCGTCCAACATCCGTACGCCGTGGCGTCGCAGAACGAGCGATTGGTCGTCAACGATGCGGGTTGGTCGTCGTAGTCGGGGATGAACATCCAATTGCTGGCGAACCCGCCTCCGGGCGACTCGTCGAAGACGCAATGCGCTGCGGTGAGGATCGTCGCCGAATCGTTCATTACCTCAGAGCCGTCGTCGATCACGGTCGCCGAGCACACGTAGTAGGTCGACCCCAGGGAAAAGAGCACCTTGCCGATCGCCCCGTCGATCTCCCCGCCCTTCTTCCACGACGAACCGGTGACGACGGTGGGTCCGTCATCACCGCCGCCGCCTCCACCGCCACCCCCGCCGCCGGGAGTGTCCGGAGGCTTGCCCTTGGAGGGTGAGAAGCGACCCGTCCCCGGATCGAATACGAAGTGACGCGGTACCGCCTGGGCGACCCGCTCCGGGGTCCAGAAGTCGACGATCCGCTGATGTTCGGCACGCGCCGCATCGCTGTTCCCGCCGTTGCCATTCCCCGCGCCGGTGAGCAGCGGAACCATGGAGACGACTAGGACGAACGAAACAAACAGGCGAATACGCTGAGAAGACACAGCTGCTACCCCTCGTGGTCGAGCGGGCCAGAGCATACCGCGGAGTGGCGACTCTCGCCCGCGTTGTCTGAGGAAACTGCCTCTGGCCGGGTTCTGCAGTGGGGTCCGGGAAATGTGCCCTCAGTACTCCTGGGGGACGATGTTCTGGTCCCCTATCGGGGAGCGGATGTAGCCGGTGTGCTGTTCGGGCCGAGGATCGAGCGGCACAGAGGGCCGGGTGACGTCCTCGTAGCGGATCTGCGTCAGCAGGTGACCGATGCAGTTGAGGCGGGCGCGGCGCTTGTCATCGGCGGGAACCACCCACCACGGCGCCTGCTTGATGTCGGTGTGGGCGAACATCTCGTCCTTGGCCCGGGAGTACTCCTGCCAGTGCAGCCGCGACTCCAGGTCCATGTCGCTCAGCTTCCAGCGGCGCTTGGGGTCCTGCATGCGCGTCTGGAAGCGCCGCTCCTGCTCCTCGTCGCTCACCGAGAACCAGTACTTGATGAGGATGATCCCGGTCCGCACCAGCATCCGCTCGAACTCGGGGCAGGAGCGGAGGAACTCGGTGTACTCCTCGTCGGTGCAGAACCCCATCACCCGCTCCACCCCGGCGCGGTTGTACCAACTTCGGTCGAACAGCACCATCTCGCCGGCAGCCGGGAGCCGCTCGACGTACCGCTGGAAGTACCACTGCGTCTTCTCGCGCTCCGTCGGGGTCCCCAGAGCCTCCACACGGCAGATCCGAGGGTTGAGGCGCTCGGTGATGCGCTTGATGACGCCACCCTTGCCGGCGGCGTCCCGCCCCTCGAAGATCACCACGACCTTGAGGCCTTCCTTGGAGATCCACGCCTGCAACTTGGCCAATTCGATCTGCAGTTCGGCGAGCTTCTCCTCGTACCAGCGCCGTTTGATCTTCCCGCTCGTTTTGATGTGGGCGTCGGCGCGGCGCGAACCGGGGGCGTAGTCGGCGAGATTCACCGACTCGATGCTGGGACGCTCGATTGGTTCGGCGTCGGTCATGTCGGCGAGGCTACCCGCGGAGGCTTTGGCCTTGTTGAGCCCACAACCCGCGTTGACTCAGTTGAGCGGCGATCGCGGTCCCGCGGCGATGGCCTGCCAAGCATCGTGCGCCGAGTTGAAAGCGGTGATTATGGAACCGCCGCCTCGGGAACCCGCCACTAGGTCGCCAACCAAGTAGAGCCCGGGAACGGTGGTCTCGTAGCCGTCTGTGACCACAGGAGCAGCGCCGTCGAAGGCAATGCCGACCTGGGCGAGAAAGTCACGGGGTGCGGCTCCGCCCAAGGCGTAGAAGACGTGATCCACCACCAGATCGGGAGTTCCTTCCTCGGCAAAGACCGCCATCGGGAAACCCTCCTCGTCCTCCATGGCAACGATGTTGGATGCGCGCAGGATCGCCACGTCGCGACGCGTCTCCAATGCTTCCAGGGATTCGAGGTTGATCGGCATCATCCGGGTGAACTCGGAACGCCTGTAGGAGAGCACGACCCGGTTTCCCTCTTGAGCTAGGAATTGGCAGTACTCCGACGCCGAGTCGCCGCCACCGACGACCAAGGTGTCTTGGTCCCGGTATTCCTGAGAAGTCACGTCGTAGTGCACCCGGCTTCGCAGCGAGACCGGAATCCGGTAGTCGGGTTTGTTGGGCTTTCCGAAAATCCCGATCGCGACCACCAGTACGGGGGCGGTGTACTCGGCGCCGGCGTCGGTTCGCACCACCAGGTTCCCGTCGTCACTGCTGCTAATCCAGGCCACGCCGTCGTCGTAGCGGATGTCGAGTTCGTGGTCCTCGATCGCCCTGTCGAGATAGGTGAGGGTGCCTTGCTTCGAGGTGTCGGTGATGCAGAGGACGCCGCGGCACACTGCGGCGTGGCCCTTGTAGTTCGCCAGCACCGGTTTCGACTCCGGATACAGCTTGCGGATCGTCCACGAGTGCGCCTCTGCCTTCTCCAGCACGATGATCCGTTCGAGTCCGGCCGTGCGCGCTTCCACCGCCAGCGATATCCCCGCGGGCCCAGCGCCAACGACGATCAGGTCGAGAACCATCCCCCGTTCCCCCGTGGTCGGCGAGGACCTTATCGCCTCGACGACATCACTGCCCGAAGGCGCCTCCCACGATCACTTCACCGGACTCGGTGAGCTGCTCGGAGAACTCGATCAGGTCGTCACCTGAAATCGTGAGAAGAGAAAGCTCTGAGTTTGTCGGTTCCTCGCCGTACCACCACTGGATGACGATCTGGACTATGGACACGCCACCGATTTCGGGCGCGCCTGTCGCCGGGTCGAAACCCCATGGTCCCGACAACTCGAGTCCCACCTGCTCCTCGGCGATGACTCGCTCAGGAACGGGGACTCCCTCCGCTTCTGGCGACAACAACTCGAAGGTCCGCATGTTGGTGAGCTGACAAGGAAAGGCTGGATCATCGTCGCACAAGATCGCCCGGTCGTCGCCAACGTGGAACTCAACAAGAAACTGTTGGAAGGGCCACTCGCCTGGCTCCACGTGGCTCAAGGTTGTCGGGTCAACGACACAAGGAGACTCACAAATGATCGTCCCGGGATCGCTCGTGCTAAACGACCACGCGTAATCGTTGCCGAGGACGACCGCCGCTGTTCCTGCTCTGGCGACACCCTCCTGTACACACGGCGTCGAGGCCGCGACATCGAACACGAAAACCTCGCAGACGACGGGCACGTCCACCACGGAAGTTGTCTCGGTGTGAGTCGTGTTGTCCGTGGTCGGCTCCTCGGAGCCGGTCACGTTGGACGTCGAAGTTGTAGCTGGAGCAGGAATG
>JABAOH010072701.1_pt1 | contig 63585 bp, 50 predicted proteins | sample 7062181 | NCBI WGS metagenome assembly JABAOH01 (sample SAMN14538630, study PRJNA623070) | marine sediment metagenome | biome: marine biome [ENVO:00000428]; feature: marine pelagic biome [ENVO:01000023]; material: deep marine sediment [ENVO:00002113]; isolation source: pool of 5 deep marine... | reverse complement strand
TTTTAGTTTTTATGTCCATCCTGTAGATATGAGTAGTGGTTAGTATATCCGCACGGAGGGCATAGATAAAGACAGTTGGCAATTGGCAGTTAGCAGTTGGCAAGAAAGAAGAGAAGAAGGTAAGTTGATTTCATAGTGCCCGTGCGGTAGGAGAGATAAGGCGTCCTTCGGACGTATTATAACGCCTGCGGCGATTCCACCGTTACCATAGGAGCATTGTTTTGGTCATTGGAAATTATTCACCCAGCACTTTATTCTGCCAAAAGCAGCAGGTGAAAAAAATCTCTTATATATTATTGATCCGCAGCATTCTCCTCCTGGACAGCGGTCTTTAGTAATTCAATTCGTTTAACAGGTAAATCGGTTATTTCTGAGATTGTTTCGATATCCATTCCTTTCATGAGGCAATTTAACGCAACTCTAATTTTATTCTTTTCTTCGCCTTTTTTCACTCCTATTTCTTCGCCTTCTTTCACTCCTATTTCTTTGCCTTCTTTCACTCCTATTTCTTTGCCTCTTTCAAGGACTTCTTCAAATATGGTACTCATTAGCGCACCTCCTTCCTTTATAACGTCATTGACAGATTCCTGGAGTTGATCGAACTTTACATTTTTTATGTTGGAACCTAAATATATCAAAAGCATCTCCAGGTATTCATTAAATGTTGTCTTATCCGATAACTCCCGGAACAATTGAAATATATTTTTCAGCCGGGACATAATATCCGGGTTGAAAATATATTTTAACGCCATCAATACGATCCGCAGTTCCACCTCTCCTTTGATGTTCTCTTCCGGCATGTGAGAAATATCGTATAACTCATAATTAAACGAAGGAATGTATTTCTTCAGGGTCTCCGGGATATCGAACATAGAAATAAAACGTGTATCTACTTTCCAGGGAGACTCACCATGATAAATCAGCAAGGGGATAATAGGCGGCAGCTTTTGGGTTTCCGGGTGCTGGACCACATGGGCTTCCCAGATGTGGGCCATATTTTTGAGCAACTGAATCCCGGGAAAATCCGGTTCCCAGCTTTTGTGTTCAAACAAGAAGTACAGATAGGCGGGTTTGTTCCTGAAACGAATCTCGTAAAGAACATCAGAGTAAGATCGGGCCAGTTTTCTGCCTACAAAGGTATCTTTGCACGGGGTCAGTGATGAAAAATCCAGGTCCCTGGTGATTTCTTCCGGTAAATTTTCCCTGGTAAAGCTTTCCGCCAATTTATTTTTATCAAACGAAACCCTGAAAAAACCATCATGGGATAGGTAGACTCTGAATCTTCTTTTATCTTTGTTTTCAGGCTCTGGCGGTTTATCATTGTTGAGTGTTTTTTCTTCCGGCATATGTTTATTATAATTTTCTATTGGGATTTTGTCAACAACGGATTTGAAAAGTGGATAGACTCGAAATATCATTAGCAAGACAACCCCTTTCGGGGGAAATGGGTGCCCTTCGGGCCAATTTTAAATGCCTGCGGCGATTCCAAGTCAGCACAGGAGCATTGTTTTGGTTATTGGAATTTTGGTCACTGGAAATTATTTACCTGGCACATAATTCTGTAGAAAATGATATCTTGAGAGCGGCAACTTTCTTTTTAATACATGAATCTTTCCGGGTGATTGAAATAAACTTCTTGATGAATCCAAAATCGTTTTGGATGGTTGAAGAAAATTTCTTGACGAACCCAAAAACGTTTTGAATGATCCTAAAAAATTTTTGGATGAATCCAAAATCGTTTTGGATGGTTGAAGAAAATTTCTTGACGAACCCAAAAACGTTTTGAATGATTCCAAAAAACTTTTGTATGAATCCAAAAACGTTTTGGATGATTGAAGAAAATTTCTTGATGAACCCAAAATCGTTTTGAATGATTCTAAAAAATTTCTTGATGAACCCAAAATCGTTTTGGATGATTCCAAAAAATTTTTGGATGAATCCAAAAGTTTTTTGCGTGAACCCGGCCTAAAAGGGGAAATTCCAAATCCCAAATTACAAACAAAAGAGGCGTCCTTCGGACATATTTAAAACGCCTGCGGCGATTCCACCGTCAGCACAGGTGCATTGTTTTGGTCATTGGAATTTGGAATTCTTATTCGGCCGGGGGTGCCACCCCCTTTGTGATTTGGAATTTGTAATTTGGAATTCTTTCTCTTCTTCTTTCATCCTCTCAACTTCTCCGTTTCTTCCCTTCCTAACCTCTTCTTTTGCCAACTGCCTACTGCTAACTGCCAACTGTTGTCCTTCTGCCAACTGTTACTGATGCCACATTAAAGTCATATTGTTATGCAACGTGCACGTTTCATTGAAAACGGTTTTGCCTTTGTGATGGGACTTTTGGAACATGGAGCGGAAGTGCGCCCGTTGTTTGATGAGAACAGGGTTCCCCCATTTCAGCCGATCCTGAAAACCCGCATCAGGAGACGGAAAACAAAATTAGTCAATCGTTTCGGGTTTTTTAGTTGATCCGTATATTACCATATATTACCATAAAAACCCATATATTGCTGTAAGTTCTGGGCACAAATTAGGCACAGGCAAGTGAGCTTGCCAAGAGTGTCACAATTTTTTGATTGAAAATTTTTTCTAGATGTAGTACCATTTAAAGTTAATACTGAGTGGTTACAAAAAAACACCTTCTAGGAGGGATCTTGGAAAACCAACGAAAATACTTCAATTACCGTATTGCGCAGCTAGAAGAGATATTTGCAAGAGCATGCGAAAATATTGGTGTTTTAGAAGAGCTCGAAGAGGAACTGGCTCATCGGAGAACGAAACGAGCCAGGGAGTTGTTGGCAAAGGTGCAGTCGGCACTCAACGCAAATACCGGATCCTCCCCATCATCTGTACCAAACTATATAAGCCAGCCGGTATCTCCAGTACCGGTATCTAATACAGCTACACCAAAAAGCACACAACAAATTGACGACGAAATCGATTGGGTGTCTGCCTTTGATAATGTGCTAAACTATTCCCCTGTTGAAGAAGAACCTGCTGATGAACCTCCTACTAATGATCCGCTGGATATTTTGGAATCATGGACATCTATGGAAGTCTTATCTCCCCAAACTTACAAACGCCCCCATGATTTACAAGGAAGTGGGTCTGTAGCATATTTTAAGGATGGTGAACCGTGGCTTAGAGGTGAAAAATCACGACCTAAATGCAATCTCTATTACATTATCTTCCTCGGAGCGATCGAGCTGGATAAGGCTACCGAAAATCTTATTTCGATCTACCAGGATAAGCGGGTAGAGCGCCCGGCTGCACAAGGAAAAGCAGCACTTGGAGCAATTCTGGTTAATAAGCGTGGTATACCCGTTCCCGAAACAGGAATCGCGCTTTCCAGTTTTGGTTGGGCATATGGGCAGGCGCTTAGTGGGCATATTGATCACATCAAACACTGGGTGACTGCTGAAAAAATACTACTCGAAAAATTGGCTGCACTCATTTATCGTCAGGATAAAAATGGTGAGTGCATCCCCCTTACCATTCCTCATATTCTACATATCTACAGATGGATTCTGCACATCTGCAAAATTCCGGAGAATGATGTCGTGGAACCCTCATTCATAATTCGCTTATACCAGGCTTTCTCGAAAGGTGAACCGGAGACACCACTTCTTAATAGTTTTTACCTATCTGATTTGCAATGGGCATCATCCACTATTCAAAATGGCACAAATAATTATGCGTTGTCCCGGTATCTGGGCATTACAAAGCCCCCGGAACAGATTGATGTGTTGCATGACAAGTCATACCTGGAAGATGTACTTCAACCGAAACATACACCGTTAGGTCGTTGGCCTGGCCGGGGCAGATTTCCTTTAGTGCTTTTGCAACAAGCGGCAGTAAATTTCGCGAATCGTGAATTAAGCGAACAAGGGCTGTTCTCAGTAAATGGCCCTCCCGGAACTGGAAAGACAACCATCCTAAGGGATATAGTTGCCCGTAATGTTGTAGAAAGAGCGATAGCGCTTAGTGCATTTGAGGATGTAAACGATGCCTTCTCCCTTGCCTGTAAGATCAGGCTGGGACGAGGATTTGTCCATCTATATAAGCTGTCGGAGAACATTCGTGGATTTGAAATGCTGGTGGCATCGTCAAATAACAAAGCTGTAGAAAATATCAGTAAAGAGCTTCCTCTTACATCTCAAATTGCGGATGATCTTACAGATTTTAGTTATTTCAAAACCATTAGTGATGCATTGTCGGATGACGATGACGAAACGTGGGGTATGATCGCAGCGGTATTGGGGAATGCGAAAAATCGCAGCAATTTTATCAGTAAGGTATGGTGGGACGATAAAATCGGATTACAGACATATTTCAAAGCGATTACAGGCCAATTGAGCTGTGATCCGGCCGACTACAAGGATGGCGTTGTTCCCCCAGTCATAGAGGGATGTGATGCGCCGGGTGATTCGCACGAAGCCGGGCGAAGGTGGCAAATAATACGCCGGGAATTCAAACGGGTTCATGCGAAAGCACAAGAAGTTAATGCTCTTGCCCAGAAAGCATATGAAAACCGAAAGATCATATGTGGTCTTGAAGAAAACTTGGGTATTGTTGAAGCCAGGATTCGAGAGCAGGCTGCGCGAGTTGATAAGCATAAACAAAAGTTAGAGCATGCGTTCAACATTCGCAATGATAACGAATCGGAACTCAATTACGCCCGGCAAAATTTAAAAGAATTCAAGAAGTCCTGGCCAGGGTTTTTAAGTTTCCTTCTTCGAAGAGCAGATTGGCGTATATGGAAACGGCAATTCCGACAGCTGCGTGAGACAGCCGGTATCAAAAAACATGCATTTGAAGACGCCGACGGTAAATATCATCTCGCAGAAAAGGATTATAAAACAACGGTATCCGGGCTTGATTATCTCAATAATGAGAAAACCGAATTAGAAAAGCGTTATCAACAAGCGATCCGTAATGTTCAACCTGCCTCCCACATTTGTGAAGGCGCTTTGGTAACTTGCGAACTTTGGGATACTTCACACGAAGAACAGCAACTATTTAAGCCCAACTTTTTGGAACAAGCGCATCGGGTTCGTGATGATCTTTTTATTACTGCAATGAAGCTGCACAAAGCGTTTATCGATGCTGCGGCCAAGCAGATACGACAAAACCTGAGTGCATTTTTCTTTATCCTAGGGAACGGAAAATTACCGCCAGAAAAGATTGGAATGATTCCTCATTTATGGTCTTCGGCATTTTTATTCACGCCTGTGATATCCACGACATTTGCTTCTGTTGGACGCATGTTAAACTCTATGGCCAGTGGAAGTTTAGGATGGTTGTTAATCGATGAAGCAGGACAAGCTCTACCTCAGTCAGCAGTTGGCGCAATTCTTCGCGCGAAACGTGTCGTGGTGGTTGGTGACCCCATGCAAATTGAACCGGTTGTTACGTTACCGATACCGTTGGTCGAGAGTATTTTTAAGCATTACAGCGTTGATCCGTATCGCTGGAGTGCTCCTTACTCTTCCGTGCAAACACTTTCCGATGAAGCAAATCCTTTTGGTACTTCAATACCAAGAGAACTAACAGAAATATGGATAGGATCGCCGTTACTTGTCCATCGCCGGTGTGAAGATCCGATGTTCAAAATTTCTAACAAACTTGCATATAACGGGCAAATGGTGTCGGCAACAGAAGCTAAAGAAAGTCCTCTTACAACCATTTTCGGTAAGTGCCTTTGGTTTGATATTAACGGAAGCGCTCAAGAAAAATGGTGCCCGGAGGAAGGTGAATTTGTCGCTGGAATGATTCGCAAAGCAGCTAAGGAACTGGGCGGTGAATTGGATTTATTTGTTATTACGCCATTTAAAATTGTTGAGCAATCTATGCGCAGACGCATGGAAAGGGAAACAGGACTACTGGAGCATTATGGCATTGAAAATTCAGGTACATGGATTTCTGACAGGATTGGTACCGTGCATACGTTTCAAGGCAAGGAAGCCCAGGGAGTCATCTTGTTGTTAGGAGCTCCCGATCCTGCACAAAATGGTGCAAGAAACTGGGCTACAGCAAACGTAAATTTATTAAATGTGGCAGTGTCCAGGGCGAAGCAAAATTTCTATGTGGTAGGGAGCCATAAGCTTTGGTCAAGTATTGGGAACATGAAAACCATCAGCCGATATTTGAACAAATTCGATTCTGAGAAAAAAAGTGGACCGACAAGAGACAAGAAATAAGAGGTAAGTGAGGTCAGCCATAGCATTGAAAAAATATATTTCTCACCGGTGCCCCGTCATCAGGAAAAAACACCGCTATTAAAAAGATCATTGCCGTGAAAGCGGTGACGGTGCGTCAAAACGCCAAAGTATGAGATTTCTTTGCCTGCCAATTTTTTCAATCCAGGACGTAAACAGCATCACAGCCAATTTCGTTGCTGTCAGGGGGCAGGGGGCAAGGAGCAGGGCGCAGGGAGCAGGGCGCAGGGGGCAAGAGGTAGTTGGAGCCATTGTTTGGAATTTCTTATTCGGCTGAGGGTGCAACCTAAATTAGGTTGCGCAAGACCTAATTTTGCTTGCACACAACCAAAATTAACTGGTGGATGAGCAAAATTAGCTGGTGCGTGAGCTAAATTTGCTTGAGTGGGAACGATAAAGCGTCCAGTGAGAGACATGAGAAAATAAAGGGGCAAGCAAAGAAATCACTAAGCCCATCCATAGGCACCCGGGCTGAGATAACCAAACACCGAAATATCCGACGACGATTGTGGAGTCCTTCACACTAGAAAGAACATGTTGTTCTCCGTTTCATCGCGGAATCAAACAACGGCTCGATTTTGGTATTTACTTGTTCAATATATTATAAGGTGGATTTTATGATTTGGGATTTTTTTCTTTAGTCACACCTCTAAGCGCCGCGTACTGAACATCTGTACCAGCGCAAAATTCGCCGGTGTTGATCACAAAGATGCCATCCTTTATGGGCGGCAGTTCGAGACGCTCCAAAAGGGCACGGTCTTTCGACTTGTACAGATTGAACTTAACATTGCCCTCAATTTCCGGGCGCATCTTGCGATCCACGACGCCATAAGGCACACTCGCCTCAAAGGGAATGACCTCTACGCCCGCTTGTTCAAGGTGTTCCCGCCGTCGGATATCCTCTTGAGTCTCTGCCCTTGGTTTTTGAACAAAGGCTCTCAGAATCCGGTCAAACCAACGCAAAATTCTAATGCTAAATCTGTTGCATTTCATCATATCCTCCTTAAATTAGTATCTGTTGATTCTATCGATTAGTCCAGCATGACGGATCCCCCGCCATGTAATCGCCTGTCGTGTTGTACGCATCTGCTCGGCACCCCCGGCACATATGCCAGTAGGTGCACAAATTACAAACTTTGTAGCGATTTTTGTTTCTCAGACTGTTTAGCACTTCGGAGTGTTCCCAAATATCTACAAGATCATCTTTCAACATATGGCCAAGTGGAATATTTAGGAAGGCGCAGGGCTGCACAATGCCTTCTTCAGTGATGTAAAGATAACTAATACCCGCTTGGCAACCACCACAAATATAGTTCTGCGGCAGGTCTTTGTAGACAGCGACGAATTCCTCATTGAGGAGGTTGCGCATGGGGTCCTTAAAGTTTACAAAGTATTTGGTGATTTTTTCTTGGGCTGATTGAATGTAGCTGGCTAATGTTTTTAGCTCTACGTTGCTCAGTGCCTCCTCATTAAAATTTCTTCCTCTGCCAATGCATCTCAATCTCTGGAAGCTAACGCCGATCACCCCTAACTCATTTGCCAAATCCAAAAGGGCGGGCACGCAATCCAGGTTTCGCTTGGATACTGTCATAAAGAGGGCAACATTTATCCCCGCTTCGACCAATTCTTCAATTCGCTTCTTTGTCCTGGCGAAGGTGCCCGCGCCACGATTCGAGTCATGACGTGGTTCATCCCCGTCGATGCTTATCGCCAGCGCGATTCTTTTATGCTGCAACAAAGGCTCGTATTTTCGAGGGATAGCCACACCGTTCGTGGTGATTGAAATTTCTTTGAAATCCAGGTAAATAGCCTTTTGTATGAGATCGCCAATATCCCTTACAAGAAATGGCTCACCCCCTGTGAAGGTGATTCCTTCAGCATAAGGTGAGATCGACTCCAAAATTCTTACCAGGGTTTCCGTATCCAGCACATCTTCATATCGTTTTCCGGCATCATTAAAACACCAATCGCATGTCAGGTTGCACTTGCGTGTTATCGAGAAGGTCACCTGCCGAAGATCATCAATAGATAACATGGCACCATCGCTCTTTTTCGAAGACATTATGCTCACTTGTCTTTGGAATTATTTCCTAACCAGTTCCACTTGAATCCCGGTATGTGTCATCCACTCGGAAAGCTGTTGTTCAATGAGTGTGGGATCCTTTCTCACTGTATTGTTCAAGACTGGCATGCGCTCTGTCTTAAACCTTGCATCCCCATACAAGTCTATTTTATTGCCAGTGCAATACTCAATGACATCCCTATTGAGGATTACGACCAAGTCTACTGCCACTGACATTCTCCTTCTTTATAGCTGCCACCCTACTATTATTATACGAAATTCGGTTTTTTACTAGTCGTTGAAATTATAACATATCACAAAAAATCTGTCAACTTTTTTTAAAAACCCTCAGCAATTCTAATTTTGACGTTTCAAGCAAGGGTAAACACAAGGTTTACCCCTACGAACGCACGAAAACGGCAAGCAGATGTAGGGGCGAACCTTGTGTTCGCCCGAACAATCGGTAAAATTAGAATTCCTGCTTTTCGGCCCAGGTTGTTGAAATACCTCGTTGTTTCTGATACAATATGCTTTCAGTCGAACAGCAGAATTGCCTATGAAAGATTTGAAAGCGGTTTTTCTTTACTCACCGGAGTGGGATGCCATCAACTATCCCCAGGAATGCCCCTATGATACCAGCCGTGCCGGTAAAACCCGCAGTACTCTTTTATCAATGGGGCTTTTGGGTGGAAAGCAACAAAAAGAAGTAAAACCCATAAAAGCCACGCGAGCCGAACTGGAGAAATTCCATGAGCCTGCCTACCTGGATGCCATTAAAAATGCGGAAAACGGGCATCTCACTCCCGAAGCATTTGCCATGGGAATCGGGACGCCCGACTGCCCGGTTTTTCACGGGATGTATGAATACATTTCCCTGGCAGGCGGCGCCTCAATAACAGGTGCGCGGCTTATTCTCTCCGGAGAAGCAGATGTGGTATTCAATCCCTCGGGCGGCTCTCATCACGCAGGGCCAAAAAAGGCTTCCGGTTTTTGCTTTGTCAATGATGTAGTGCTGGCGGCAATGGTATTGACCGAGTCAAAAAAAAGAGTCCTGGTCCTTGACCTGGATGTGCATCACGGCGATGGTGTGCAAAATGCCTTTTATGAACGAAATGATGTCATGACCATATCCCTGCATGAGAGCGGCAAAACACTCTTCCCCGGGACGGGATTTGAAACAGAAATCGGCCGCGGCAAGGGTGAAGGATACTCGATTAATATACCTCTGCCCGTGGGCACCTACGACGCTGCCTATGAGAAAGCCTTCAAGGAAATTGCCTTACCATTAATTATTAAATTTGACGCGGATGTTTTGATCATGGAAGTGGGCATGGATGGACTTTCGGGTGACCCCCTGGCCCATTTGAACCTCACCAACAATGTCTACGCAGACATAATAAAGCAAATTCTCCATTTGGAAAAACCCATACTTGCCACCGGTGGGGGTGGGTACAACGTGGAATCCACGGTAAGAGGCTGGGCCCTGGCCTGGAGTGTTTTAAGCGGTGAAGAAGAGCATGACCTGGGGATTGGCCTGGGGGGTGTCATGCTGGAGACCACCGAATGGCTTGGTGGACTCAGGGACCGTGTATTAATAACTGATGTGGGTATACGAGAAACAGTGGATGCTGAGATTCAACAGGTGGGCAACTACATCCGGGACAATGTTTTCCCTTTGCACGGTCTAACCTGATGAAAAATAAAACCTGGTAGAGAAAAATGAACTGGCAGCTCTTTTTCAATCCCGGGTCCATTGCCATCGTGGGCGCCTCACCCAAAAAGGTTAAAACCGGGAATGCCATTTTATCTTCTCTCATTAAAGACGATTTTCCCGGCAAAATTTTTACTGTTAATCCAAACGTAAGCCAGGTGCTGGGAATCCCATGCTATCCTGATCTTAAATCCATTGGTGAGGTTCCCGACCTGGTTATTATCACCACCCCCTCCCAGTATGTCATCGACCTTTTACAGCAGTGCGCCCAACTCAGGGTTAAGGCCGTGGTTATCATCACCTCAGGCTTAAAAGAAATAAATGAGCACGGCACCCATATGGAAGAATCCATTGCTCAAATTGCCAAAACCTCAGGCATTGAAATTATCGGTCCCAATTGTATCGGGTTAATGTCTCCCCATACGAAACTGAACGCCAGTTTTGCCGGGAGTCTGCCTTTGCCGGGGAAGATCGGGTACTTTTCCCAGTCCGGTTCAATCCTGGCTGCCACGATAGACATTGCCAGGTCCCTGGATATTGGGTTCAGCCGGGTGGTCAATATTGGCAACAAAGCGCATCTCAGCGAGCTGGATATGATAAAAGCCTTTGCCGATGACCCTGAAACCAAAGTGATTGCCGGTTACCTGGAGACCTTTGATGATGGTGATAATTTCATCCGGCAAGCCGAATTGATCAGCCGCGAAAAACCCATATTGCTGATTAAATCCGGGGTAACTGCGGCCGGTGCCAGGGCGGCATTATCCCATACTGCCCGACTGACCGGCAGTGAGAGAGCATTTGATTGTGTATTTGAACGGGCAGGAGTGGTGCGCTGTGCTTCCATTAAACATCAACTGGATATCGCCTGGGCGTTTGCCGAACAACCTCTGCCCCGGGGGCCCAATGTCGCCATTATTGCCAGTGCCGGTGGCTCCGGTATTATGGCTGCCGATGCCATTGAAAAAGAAGGCCTTCAGCTTGCCGCCCTTTCAGACTCTACCATTAACACGTTATCAACGAAACTGGACAATGCCCTGAATGTGAACAATCCGGTTGAAATCATGGGGAATATATTGGCAGGGGGCTATGAATTGGCACTTAGACAGGTGTTGGATGACCCGGGGGTCCATATTGTCTTGGTGCTGTTAACCCCTCATGCATTGACCCAGTGCACCGGCGTTGTCCAGGCTATCATACGGGTGGCAAAGGAGAAAACCGATAAACCCATTCTTGCCTGCCTGCCTGGCGTTAAACGGGTAGAAAAAGAAGTAAACATGTTAAGCAGTGCCCACATTCCCTGTTTTGATTTCCCTGAAAAGGCAGTAGCAACTATAAAAGCCATGGTCAATTATTCCATGTGGCGCAGCCGGCCCAAACGGGTGATCAAACTCTTCCCGGTCAACCGGCGTAAGGTGGAGAAAATAATTGAGAGGCATTTGAAGGATGGTGTCAGTGAAGTGGTGGATATGGAAGTCAAAACCATCCTCAAGGCGTATGGGTTTGTGATCCCGGAGGGAATGATTGCCACCTCGCCCCAACAAGCGGTTAATTTTGCCAATCAAATCGGCTATCCCGTGGTATTAAAAGTATGGTCACCCGGGATTATTCACAAAACCGAGGTGGGGGGGGTCAAGCTGGGATTAGCCAACGAAGAAGAAGTGAAGGACGCCTTTGATTTGATGATGTATCGCATACCGAAAATAAGACCCAATGTGAATATTCCCGGTATCCTGGTGGAAAAGATGTGTGATAAAGGCCAGGAAGTGATCCTGGGTATGAATCGCGATCCCCGGTTTGGTCCGCTGATCATGTTCGGAACCGGGGGAAAACTGGTGGAAATTCTTAAGGATGTAGCTTTTTACCCGGCGCCGCTGACCGCCGCAGAAGCAAAGGAAATGCTTATCAATACCAGGACATACAACATTTTAACCGGGATTAATCAAGGTGAAAAAGGTGTAGCCATCGATGCCATTGCTGAAGCCCTGCAGCGGGTATCCCAGTTGGTCACCGAATTTCCTCAAATAAGGGAATTGGATATCAATCCATTTGTGGTGGGTCGTGAAGGAACCACACCTGTAGCGGTGGACGCCACAATCATCCTTGATGTTGGTTAAGGAGTATGATGCAGGATTTTGATTGGAAGCACGTATATTCTGACCGACTCAGCAATGCGCGCGAGGCCATGAAATTGATCAAGCCGGGTAACAGCATCTTCATTGGCACCGGCTGTGGTCAGCCTCAACACCTGGTCAATGCCCTGGTTATGCATTCAAAGCATATATATGATGCCCGTATTATCCATTTTTTGACCATGGGTGCAGCCCCCTATGCCTCGGAAAAATTTCGTCCCCAGTTCAGGACCAACAGCTTTTTTATCGGTGACAATGTTCGCGATGCCTTTGATAAAGGCATTGCTGACTACACTCCTATCTTTCTTTCCCAGATACCCCGCCAATTTGAAACCGGCAGGATTCCATTGGATGTGGTGTTATTATCGGCCACGCCGCCGGATGTGAACGGACTTTGCAGTTTAGGTGTTTCAGTGGATGTAGTCAAATCAGCCGCTGCCAATGCCAAATGTGTCATTGCCCAGGTCAATGAGAACATGCCTCGAACTCTGGGAAACAGCTTTATTCATATCGACTCCATTGATGTTCTAGTCCCCTACGATGAGCCCATCATCACGGTTAAGCCTCAACCCCTGGATAAGAACCTGCAAAAAGCAATAGAGAATGTGGCGAGGTTGATTGAGAACGGCAGTACCATCGAGTGCGGCATCGGGCAAATCCCCGAGGCTTTAGCGGAATTTCTCCGGGACAAAAAAGATTTAGGCATTCATACGGAATTGGTTGGTGATTGGCTAATTGATCTTATCGAATGTGGTGCTGTTACCTGTTCCAAAAAAACCATCAATCACGGTAAGGTGGTTGCCAGCATGTGTATGGGTTCTCAGCGGCTTTATGATTATATCGATAACAATGACTTTTTCGAGTTTTATCCCAGCGAATATGTGAATGATCCGTTTATCATTAGCCAACACGATAAAATGGTATCCATTAATAGTGCGCTGGAAGTGGATTTGACAGGGCAAGTCTGTTCGGATTCATTGGGTTATCGCTTTTACAGCGGCATTGGCGGCCAGGTGGATTTCATGCGCGGCAGTGCCCGGAGCCGGGGAGGGAAACCCATCATTGCGCTTCCCTCGACTGCTCACGATGATACGGTCTCCAGGATCGTACTTAAATTGACAGACGGGGCAGGTGTGGTTACCACCCGCGGTGATGTGCATTATGTGGTAACCGAGTACGGTATTGCTTATTTACATGGGAAAAGCATTCAACAGAGGGTTTTATCATTAATCGACATTGCCCATCCTAAGTTCAGGAACCAATTAATCAAGGGAGCAAAAGCCCAACGATACATCCATGAAGACCAGATCGAGCTGGCGTGGGAGAAGGTTACGTATCCCAAAGAATTGGAGCACTATGATACCCTGCGGGATGGAACGGAAATATTTTTCCGCCCGGTCAAGCCGACGGATGAAGCTGCCCTTTCGGAAATGCTTTATTCCCTCAGCATCTCGTCGTTGAGGAAACGGTTTTTTACTCATACCCAGACGTTTCCTCACAAAGATGTGCAGCGGTTAACCAACCTGGATTATAAAAATGAGCTGGCCATTGTCGGGGTGGTTCCCGGGCCGTCCGGTGAAGATATAGTTGCTATTGCCCAATATTTCCTTGATCCCAAGACGCAGGTGGCGGAGGTTGCTTTTATTGTCCAGGATGAATGGCAGGCTAAAGGGATGGGAACGTTTTTGCTCAATTACATCACGGGTATTGCCATTGAACGTGGTATAAAGCGTTTTTATGCGACTGTTTTGCCGGAGAATAAGGCGATGCTTAACATTTTTTATAATTGTGGTTATAATGTGAATACTGATTTTGACGGCAGTTCATATACGATTACCTATGATCTGCACACAACGGCACGGGGAGCCTAACCTAAAGATTTTAGCCACAAAGATACACAAAGGTACACAAAGACCCTTTAATAAAAAGTTTTGTGGGGTCCAGGGGCGGTTTTTCAAAAGAGCCCCTTGCCGCCGGAGGCAAAAAAAGTTCTGATAGAGTTTTAAAGGAGTTTCAGGATGGGCAGGCTAAACGTTTTTTGAGTTAACAGATATTACTGCCCATGAATATTTTAAAAATTGACTTGAAAAAATAAATTTGCTTGTGTATTATATGTTTTAAAGCATTTTAGCGCTTACAAATAAGGAATAACAATGAAAAAAAATAAATTTGTATTTTTTACAATTATCTTAACTTTTCTATTATTATCCTGGGGATTTTCCGATACTGATAAATCTGAAGGAACAAACCCATTTAAAAGGAATGAAAGACCCGGAAAGAGGGTGAAAATAGTTGTTGAACAGGTATATTCCAATGCTGAGGGAGTGAAGGGAGGATATATAAGGAAAGACGCTGAAGTGCTGTGCCGAACAGCTGATCTTGAACCTGTGGAATCAGATACTCAGAATTATGACATCCTGCTAAAAATATCCTTAAATGGAGAAGCTCTGGGATTAACCTATATTGGAAAAGGATTCCAATACTCAGGGGCCAGTATCAGGGGGACAATCCTTTTGGAAAAGATTGGAGAAGGGACATTTAAAAAATCATTTAAAGGTTTTCATAAACCACCGGACATGATAGAATCGTCATACCCGGATCCTGCTTCAGCCCCTTTTGGATATGCCTACCAGGAAAAAGGATCACTATTGCACAAATTGTGTGAGTTATTCCTTGAAATCTATGGAATAAAAAAATTTATTCCTCTTTTTGAAGGGGGAAACAGAGTAAATGTCACTATTCAGGCTGCTCTGATAAAAGCGATTATTGAGATTGGCAAACCTGCAGTTGAACCATTGCTTACTGCTTTAAAGAGCAAAAGCTCACGGATCAGGTATAAAGTTATAAGTTGTTTGGCTGGGATAAAGGATATCAGGGTGGTTGATTCATTAATAAAGGTTATCAATGATGATAAATTAATTTTTGTCAGGCAAAATGCAATAAGAGCTCTGAGCAAACAAAATGATCCTCGTATAATCGGGTTTTTAATAAATTTACTTCAGAATAATGAATGGCGGATAAGGGCGGTGGCTGCTGACGCCCTGGGAGATATAGGAGATACTCAGGCTGTAAAACCGCTGATTAATCTACTTGATGACATAGCCAGTTACGTCAGAGATAAATGCAGGGATTCCTTACGAAGACTAACCTTAAAAGATTTCGGCTATGATAAGCAGAAGTGGCGTATTTGGTGGCAGGCAAATAACAAAAAAAAGGGTAAAAAATAGAACTAGGAGTCACAACAAAAAAAAAGGCTAAATTCCTTGCCAAAACGACACTGTTTTTGGGCGTTTTTGGGGTTTTGGGGGACAGTCAATCATGAGTGTGTAAATCGTCCTCGGTGCTTGTAAATCGTCCTCGGTGCTTGTAAATTTGTAAAATTTTTTTGCCTGTCTCCTTTTTTTCTTCACTCGCCATCATCCGGGATTTGTCTGTTAGTCGATATCGTTGACGTGCAGTTCCCATGTTTCGGTTTCTTCATTCTCTAAAAGCTGGTAAAATTTTCCTTCATTAAAAAGCATCCTGCCTTGATAAGGAAGCAGGCATTTCTTTATATACCGTCCCTTGAAATCATATACGATATATATTAGTTTATCTTCTTGGGCTTCATACGTTTGCAGGTAGATTTTTTTATCCGCCGGGTCCAGGAAAAAAGTACGCAGAGGCGGCCAAAAGAATCTTTACTATTATAATATAGTATATTGAAATTTGCCGGGAAAAAGTCTCATCGTTTTCATATGTTTGTCATAAAATTGTCAACACCTTTTCTTAAAGAAACAAAGCAAGCTCCGGTTGATTCCCGAATCCAGGATCAATTAAGCTGCAAAATTGTTATCAAAAATCTTTTTCTTCGTCGTAGAGGACAATGTATGTTTTTATCTCGATATTATCGATGGTTTCCATCTGTTCCTTGATAGTTGGAAGAGTGACGGTATTGGGTACAAACACAAGATAGACACCTTCGTTGATACCGACACTGCCGCAGTAAAAGGCAAGCTGTTTTTTTCCCTTTTCAAACCGGACCATATCCCTGAATATCTTAAATTCCACCACATACTCGCGGTTTTTGATATTTATTACCAGGTCGCATCGTCCCAGGCTGGTATGGGGTTCAAGATAACTTTTGCCTTCGAGAGTTTGTACCAGACTCTGGATATAGGTCTCGAAGCTGTAGGCCAGCGCCGCCTCTTTGATACTTTTGTATTTGCCGGTGCTTTCGTCCTTCTCCCGGAAATATTTGAAACTTCTTCTTTTTACATAATCCTTGTAATTATCAATCAGTACATCGAAATTGATGCGACCGTTCTTATAAAAAAGGATCTTGAAATCAACATTACGGAAAAAACGGCTACTTTCCCCGTTAAAGCTGGGATAAAAGGCATCGTAAACTGCTTTTTTATACATAGGGACCCAGAATTCTATGTACCCCTGTTTATCTTTTTTGATCAAACCATGGGAATGGAGGAATTTTATCATCTCATCATTGATCTTGAATTTTTGTTTTTCCTCGGTAAATAGAAGCGTCTCTACTAAACCCCGGTGCTGTTTGGCTTTATTGATGATATTGGAGATATTTTTATCTATGGCTTCAGTCAGGTACCAGTCCTCAATCTCCAGGTAGTGGTCATAGTTAATGGTTTCTTCCCGGGGAAACCGGCTCACCAACTGGTAAGCAAAGCCGTTGACCAGTCCAGGCTGGTTGGCGGTAATCGCCGCTATTTTTTCTTTTACTTTGCGGTCAAACTGTTGACCGGTTTCTTCTTCATGCATGTGCAGCAGTTCAAAGGTCTCTTCATCGGTGAAATACGGTATTTCCAGGTTATCGGCAATGTTAAAGGGACTGGCATGATCCTGGACCACGCCCACGATGTTGGCTACCCCCACCAGGATGATGGANNGATTTTAAACTGTGCTCCTGCCGGAAACTGTAAAGATTGCGGATGGTATGAAGAAACTGGCCGAAAATTTCTTCATTCAAGCCTTCAATCTCATCGATGATTAAAACGACCTTCCTGTCTTTTATCTCCCTCAATTCATTATAGAACAATGGAAATGTTCGTGAATGAAGCTGAATGTTAAGTCTTCGTCTGAACTCACTGGCCAGAAATTCCAGTAAATCTTTTTCCGTCACACTTTTAAAATTTTCCAGGTTGGTATGAATGACCTCGTACCCGATGGATTGGAGTTTTTCGGCCAGGGAAATGAAATAAGTGGTTTTGCCGGTTTGGCGGGGCGCCCAAATGGTGAAATAGCGGTCGTCGGTTACCAGTTGGAGTCCTTTGGGGATTAAGTATTCCCGTTTCAAGGTATAATGTTTGGCAGGTATATTATGGCCTGATGTATTAAAATAGCGTTTGGCTTTTTTTATCATATCCAAAGTATAATATAAATCCACCTATTTTTCAATGTTTTTCAAGCCCTGTACTCCTGGAACTGTCCTGGTTCACCGTGAAGTGGAAACCTGTTATCTAATTCCAAAAGACGCAAAACAAATCGACTTTTGGGGGAATCATCCTGTATATATTATAAAAGGAGGATAGCCATGAAAAAGAAAGCCATCATATTTATATTGATTTTAACTGTCAGTCTCTTTACACTTATGGCCCGGGAACCTCAAGATGAAGAATCCCTGGTGCTTAACAATGTTCACCTCATCGACGGGAAGACCCATAAGAGATTGAAAAACCACTGCATCGTGGTCAAGGGCGATACCATCACAGATATCCATCCGCTGGGAGAAAAGGATATTACCGGAGCAGCCTTTCTGCTTAACCTTGAAGGACATTATGTTATTCCCGGTTTGATTGATGCTCATGTGCATATCAGCCACATGTCGGCGGAAGAGTTGAGAATGGTATTATCATGGGCTTTAAAGGGAGGAATTACTGCGGTTAGGGATATGGGTGGTGATGTACGAAAACTTGCGACGATAAGACGGAATGCCCTGCTGCATGAAATCGAATCTCCTTATATTTATTATTCTGCGATTATGGGTGGCCCCACGTTTTTTACGGACTTCAGGGTCGTTGGTTCCACATTAGGTGAAACCCCGGGTAAGCTTCCCTGGGCAAGGGCAATTACCCCAACCACGGACATGCGGCAAGTTATCGCCGAGGCTAAAGGCTCCGGCGCCGCAGGTATTAAAATCTATGCCAACCTCCCTAAAGAAGAAATTCAACGCATTGCTGCCGAAGGTCATAAGCAGGGATTAAAAATTTGGAGTCATGCCACTGTTTTTCCCGCCAGACCCATTGATGCGGTTTTGGCAGGTGTGGATGTAGTATCCCACTGCGGTCTCCTGGCCTGGGAATCCGCAGCAGAATTACCTCAATCTTATGAGCGCCGACATGAGGCCCAATATGATATCGCGCTGCTCAAAGACAAAAGCTATGAAAAACTTTTTAAAGAAATGGTAAAAAGGAATACTATCCTGGAGGCCACGGTTTACATTTTTTTGGAACGTATAGCCAAAGGTGATAAAAAAATGGAGGAATTTTGTATTGAGGTGACGAAAATGGCTCATCAGCACGGGGTAAAGATTGCAGCCGGCACTGATTATATTTACAAACCGGGAGCCCCCTTTCCTAACGTTCATTATGAAATGGAATTGCTGGTGGATAAATGCGGGCTGAGCCCCATTCAAGCCCTTCAATCTGCCACACGCATCAATGCCGAAGCACTGGGTATCGAAGACCGTACCGGGACAATCGAAAAAGGAAAACGCGCAGACCTGGTCATACTCTCCGCAGATCCTTCCGCTGACATTCGTAATGTCAGGAAGATACGGTATGTTATTAAGGGTGGGAAATTGTATGTAAGACAATAAGGACTGTGAAATTACTTTGCATCTGGCGCCTGTCCCCTTCCTCCACCTAATTTTAGCCACGAAGGCATTTACAATGCGGTAAAAAGCACGAAGGGGCACAAAGAAAATTAGGCTCCCTAAAATAACCCTAATAAAAAGTTTTGTGGGGGTCCAGGGGGCGGTTTTTCAAAAGAGTCCCCTGGTCGCCGAAGGCAAAAAAATAGTTCTAATAGAGTTCTAATAGGAGTTTCAGGATGGACATGCAAAAAGTTTTTTAGTTTTTATGTCCATCCTGTAGATACAAATAGTGGTTAGTAGATCCGCACGGAGGGCATCAGTTTTTTCAGAGTGCCCGTGCGGTACGAGAGATTAGCTTTAGTAGGAAAGAAATAGGTAACCATATTTTTCAAAGCGAGTGAAAGATGATGGGAACATTTGCACACTCGCACGCAACGTCACCATTTATTAAAAAAAATGTTGACAGAAAGGCAATTAGGGTTTATATTTAACCATGGAGGACATAATGAGATTGAAAATTGGTGTCCACAGCAGCTCGTTTTTCTTACAAAACGCGGGACCGAGGACAGCGAAAACATAAGGAAACTCATTAATGTATATTGATGATTTTATTTGGCTTCCCAGTATTATTGAAAAATTATCTATTAAGCACCACGTCACTCAAGACGAAGTGGAAGAAATATTTTTTGATCGTCCACAGTATCGCTTTGTTGAATCAGGGTATCAGCCAGGAGAAGATGTGTACTACGCCTGCGGGCAGACCGATTCCGGTCGATACCTGGCTGTAATTTTCATTAATAAGCCCGGAAATACGGCGTTGATTATAACCGCCCGGGATATGGATAAAAAGGAGCGAAAACGTTATGAACGAAAATAAAGACAAAAAACTCACCGGCATCTCTAAGGCCAGCACAGTGGAAGAGATTGGCGAATTTTGGGATTCCCATAGTCTTGAAGACTATCGGGATCAGACAAGGGAAGTTGAATTTGAAGTCAGAGCCAAACAAAGACGGCGTATAACACTTGACCCGGAAATCTATGCGCAGGTTGAGATTCAAGCTCGCACCCGTGGTATTTCACCGGAGACATTGATCAACCTGTGGGTAGTTGAAAGGCTCCAGAAGACTTGACGCCGGCTCTTTTATTCTATAGTAATAAAGGCGCTTCGCGCCCGTCCCTTTTTCCTTTTGTCCGCAACCTGGACGAGCCAGAACCAAAAAGAAAGAAAGGAAAGGAATTATTAATTATAAATGGAATTTGCGTCCTTTGGACATTATTGGTTAACGCCTTGGGCGAAAAGAAAAGGAGTTCAGCGAGGCCCCGGAATTTACCGCCGCAGGCGTCTAAAATCTGCCCGAAGGGCACCGCTATAATTTTCCCCTTTTTTTGTCAATTTCTGGCAAATAGGTAACCATATTTTTCAAAGCGAGTGAAAGATGAACGGCAACATTCGCACACTCGCACGCACTGTCCCGTTTCTCATTTTACTTATTGAAGAATTCTCTTTGAATCACTGGCTGAGAAATTTTATTACTAGGCCCATCTCCCCTGGAAACATTGACAGATACTTTACCTTCAAGTGCCTGAAATATTTCTGCTACATCATTATGTGTAAAACCAGGGCAAAGCATAATAGCATCTATCTTCTCTTTTTCATAGATACTTTTAGACACTTTTATTGCCTCGCTTTGATTTTTTACCACAACTGTAAAAAGCTTATACTTACCTGTATCAATAGCACTGTTATGTTTTTCATAATCTGCATCAGGCGCATGTGCCAGAAATAATGCCTTAAAAGCCATGATTTACCTCCTTAATTTATTTTGCTATTTCGCTTAATCTGCAAAAGCTTCCGCCCTTAGAGGATGTTCCGGAATCTCAAAACTCTTTAACAATGCCAACTCAGTTGTTCTCCTTCTAATCATTGCTGGTCTTTCCCGGAAGTAACTTTTTACCACACTTTAAGAAAGAAAGTCAACTCTTTTCGGAAAAAATGAGTATTTCTACTTATATAAGAGTAAAAAACTGCAAGCTCCAACAGTTGTTCGCACCAGCACCAGCCTCAAGCTCCAGCTTTTAGCTATGGCTGGTGTTTGCGGCTTGTGGTTGGGGCTTAACTGTTATATTAGGTAACCATATTTTATATTTTATTTGCAATTTTTTTACAAATGATTTAAAATAGTCGAAGATTTTCGTGCAAGACTACCGAAAATCTCGGAGTTTTTCGGTGGTGAACTACCGAAAATCTCGGAAATTTTTGGGAGGCAGTAAAATGATTAGAAAACGAGCACTTTTCACCGAGCTAATCAGATGGCTCGATTCTAATAAGATTATTATCATCAAAGGCGCCAGGCAAGTGGGGAAAACTACACTGCTTCTTTATTTGAAAGACCACCTTACTGCATTGGGCAAAAGGACCGTGTACATTTCAGCAGATGATTTGATGTTTAAGAATGTTTTCGATTCACCTTCCCGTTTTTTCCAATATTTAAAGTTTGAACACCATGTCGAGAAGGATGTCCATATTTTAATCGATGAATTCCAGTATATTAAAGATGCCGGGTTATTTATAAAGGTCCTGTACGATACGGCAAAACGGGAAAATAAGAATATCACCTTCGTTGTTAGCGGCTCATCCAGCCTTGAAATCTCGAAAAACCGGGAATCTCTAACCGGTCGCAAGGTGGAATTTACCCTTTTTCCCTTTTCTCTAACCGAAGCACTGGCAGAAGAAAAAAAATATGCTGTTACCTTTGATATCTATTCTGAATTTAATGACCTGATCAATTTTTATTCCATATACAAAGATGAAATCGAAGGTGAATTGGTTAATTTCCTTCGTTGGGGCGGATATCCGGAAGTTTATCTCGAGGCTGATCTCTTTAAGAAAAAGACCATTTTTAAAGAGATTATATCCAGTTATTTAGAGAAAGATATTGCCGGTTTCTTACGGATTTCCAATATCTCTGCATTTAATAATATGATAAAAGTCCTGGCCGGGCAGATAGGAAACCTGGTAAACAAAAATGAACTTTCAAACTCCCTTGGCCTAAATTATAAGACAGTAGAACACTACCTTGATATTTTGAAAGGGACTTATATCTTCTCTTATGTGACGCCTTTTTTTACTAATGTCAGGAAAGAATTGACACGGATGCCCAAGGTTTATATCCATGATACGGGTATTTATTACTATTACTATGGGCTGGATATTACCTTTGACACCCTGGAAGGCAAAGTGATCGAAAATTTCGTATTTAATACCCTTAGAAACCGGTATGATGATGGGATATACTTCTACCGCACTAAAGATAAAACAGAGATCGATTTTATAATAAAAAACGAAAAACAATTTACCCCCATTGAAGTTAAATTTCGTAAGAAAATATCGATACCCTCTTCTTTACTAAATTTTATAGATAAATTTGGAACGGATACAGGTATCGTTATTACTAAAGATACCATTGAGAAGAGAGATAACGTCTTTTGTATTCCTGTGACCATGCTGCCCTTTTGCAGCCTCACACCGGCGGCAAAAAGAAGTGCCAGGTAAATTATCTGTCTCGACAAGTTGCTCTGAATCCATTGTGTCCTCCTTGTTTGAGTTCTTGTCCATTTTTACTTCATTATATTTATCTATAATTTGAACATAACTTATTATTATATGAAATTCGTGTTTCTCAGAAAACACGAACTTTCAATTATCTGATAGCAACAATTTTTGGGGGAAAAGGGGACGGTGCCTGCGAGTGTGCGAATGTTGCCGATCATTTTTCACTCGTTTGCGCTCTTTGTTTTATTTTCATCAATCATCAAATAAGAGTCGGTTCAAAGGATGTAAGATAAATATTTGACTTTTGTCTCCCGGTTATATAAAATAAAAAAGTAAATAGGAAATCTGGCAGACAAAAATAAGAGGTTAAATGATGAAACTTAATCGGTTAAATATAGCACTGGTTTTGGTGGTAATGGCAGTTTTGTTTATTGTCCCGCACCAGGTATCGGCTGTAAAGAAAGTCAAAGGCCTGGTTATAGGGGAGTCAATAAAAATCCATTCCAGGGTCTTGAATGAAGACCGTGCACTTCTGGTGTACCTACCAGATGGCTACGCCTCCTCCCAGGAGGAATATCCTATCCTTTTCCTGTTGGATGGAGACTATCATTTTCATCATGTGACCGGGATTATCGACTTCCTCACCAAATCGTCCCGTATACCCAGGATGATCGTAATCGCCGTCCCCAACAAGGACCGCAACCGCGATCTGTTACCTACCCGGGTGGATAATTTTCCCCCTGTTGCTGGAGCGGATAAGTTTTTAACATTTCTCAGGGAAGAGGTGATTCCCCTGGTGGACAAAAATTATCGAACAGCCCCTTACCGAATCTTGTGCGGTCACTCTTACGGCGGTTTGTTTAGTATCTATTCTTTATTAAACAGTCCTGAGCTTTTTCATGCATACATTGTTATTAGTCCCAGCGTGTACTGGGACGATCGCCTGATGTTCAAAAAAGCCGAGGCTTTTTTTCAGCAGTACCCCGGCTTGAAAAGATTCGTATACCTTACCACTGCCGGGGGAGACAGAGATGCCATACGTTTTGCGTCTAAAGATTTTGCCGGGTTGTTGAAAAAGAAAGCACCCAGCGGATTGGAATGGCAATTCCAATTTATGGAGAAAGAGGATCACAGTTCCACGGTTCACCGGGTGGTTTACAATGCACTGGAGGCTCTTTATCCCGGTTGGAAGCTTTCACCCAAGCAATTGTCCGACATGTCGCTGCAGGACATCCGGAAGCATTACAAGAAATTATCTAAGAAGTACGGTTATGAAATTCCTGTCCCTGAGAGGACAATTGATTTCAAGGCGTCATTATTGTTCCTGGAGAAAAAGATCGTGGAAGCCATCGAGATGCTGAAGTACAATGTCGCCAGCTATCCCGGTTCGGCCAAAGCTTACTTTAATCTTGGGCTTGCGTATGATGCTGCCGGGAAGTTGGCGTTAGCTAAGGAAAATTTAGAGATGGCCGTTAAAATAGGGGAGAAGAATAAGCACGATGAGTTGCCTGCATTTAAGGAGGAATTATCCCGTTTGTTAGAAAAAATCAAACCGGGAAAAACTGAAAAGACAGAGAAGGAATAGCAATCATTTTTTTTAACTTTCCCGGGAGAAAAAGGAGAAAGAGGGGACATGCAAGAAATCCACTACCACCTTTGAGCGACGATGCCAAATATGCCCGCCAAACAACGGTTTTTCTGGATAAGATGTTATTTGGCCACTCGGCATTAGACTTTCCAATTTCGAAGTTCTCCATACACTTTTTAAGGGGTTTTAAACGTTCAATATCAAGATCAAAATGCTTAATTGTACTTTCATTCACAATTGCCTCCTGATTTTCACAAAATACCATAAGCTTTATCCAAAGTCAATCCAGGGGCAGCAAAAAATTTTTTAAAAGGGTGACACTCTGTCAAAACACCAAAACAGGAGGCCAAAGAAGGAAAAATTACTCACGTTGGGGCTACGAAGAAAGGCTATTGGAAAATAAATAGCAGTTAAACCAGCTGTAAAAAAACGCATCAGAAATATAAAAAACGGGACAGACAAATTTTTTTTTATTTTTAGATTATATTTATATCGGAGGTTTTAGAGAAAATCAAGAGCAACCGGTTGTAAAAATTTAACATCCAACACCCAACACCCAACTCGAAAAGCCGTCACCCGTCACCTGTCACCCGTTAGCTTTAAAGGCAATTATCCTCCTCCACTTTGCCTCCATGCCTTCAAAGACCAAGACGCCCTTCGCCTCCCGCCACACTGCACATTTCACGTATCGCGTATCATGGATTATGGATTATGGATTATGTAGGCATTTCCGTTATTCCGTTAAATTCAAGCGACTGTGCTAATTCTAATGCTAATGATAACACATGATTACGCGATTAGGTGTACCGTGTCTGTTGTGGCTTAGATTGGGGGCATTCGGCATTTGGCATTTGCTTAAACACAATCAACGCCCCTGATACCTGATACCTGGTACCTCATACCTTTGATGCAACGATGCGTCGATGCGTTGATACGTTGATACGTTGATGCGGATGCATCAAACTTAGAGTTAGAGTAACCGATGAATCTTTAATCATTGGCAATTGGCACCTCTTAATCTCTTAAGCTCCGCTTTGAATTCTTACTCCTCCTACTACCACTTCGATTTCCAGGGGGCATGCCTTCGAGGAGTAATTGACCTTTTTCGGGTGAATAAATATCAAGCCTTTGGCCAATTGCAAAACCCAAATTCTCAAGCCATAAACCAGATAAATAAACGAAAGGTACCCGTTTACTTTCTCCTTGAGGAAACCGAGCTTTGCTCCAACGCCTCTTGGAAATCACTGTGTTGGTCTTTATCTTTTCCATACCAACCTGGTGTTAAAGAAATTCCGAAGAACTCGATTCAGGAACTTTCTATATGATTATCAGGCAAGAAATTTGTTAGGAATCTTCTAATTTTGTTTCTGCCTTGTAAAAGTAATAGGAATTTTTTTACTCCCCTTACGTAATTCATGGCCGTAACCTTCTAAGCGATCTTCCTGGACCGACAACTCGAAGGCAATCGCATCATCATCCACTTTGCCAGTAATAGGGACAATGAATTTCAGTTTGTCGCCGGAATGTTCAATGCTAACTATATCAAAGGCCATTCCCTTGTCCACGTCATTGTCCGTCAAACTAAGAATCTTGAACCTCCCTTCAATACCACCCTGGTGCTCCCGAACACTGAGCTCCACCAATGTGGATTTGCCCTTCTCGGTAACGGTTCCTCTCCATTTACCACTTAGGTTGTACTGAGGATGCTTCGTACAACTCACCGCCAAAACTAAATGAACAATACTTATCACGCTGATGATAGGTATTCGAATAAGAATCTTCATTATGTCCTCCTTTGCACAACAATAGGCAAATATTTTTTTAAGATAAAAGTATATTTTAATGGATAGAATTAAGAAAGTCAATTTGTAAAAAAAATAAAATTGGAAGTAATAAAGAGGTTCAGTTGGGAGTCACTGCTGGTTTGACAAATGACAATATTTCCTTTAAAATCAGATTTTGAAAGCCGTTTGTGTTTCCTCTGGTAACCAGCCGCTTTAAAAAGGAGGTAATAAAAAAATGAAAAAATCAAGATTTATTATTCCATTGAACTTCCTGGTGGGAGCCCTTCTTATCTTCACATTTTCCCCGGGTTTATCGGCACAGGCAAAACCCATTGACGAAGAAACAGACCAACTGCGTTCGGCAAAAACAATTCAAATCACCCTGGAAGAGTCTTATGGGAGTGCCAAAAATATTGTTCTCCCGGTAAAAGAAACCGTGGAGAAATTACTGCCGCCTACCGGCCTTAAACTTGTTTTGTCTAATGCTGACATTACCCTTAAAATAGAAATCAGAGGCCGGGCAATTTCACGTTATTATTCCGGTGGAGGCAGGGGGCAGACCGGCTATACCGGCGCCAGCGTATCCGGAACCATTTATTTAAAAAAAAGTGACAGGAAGTTTTTCAAACGGTCATTTTCCGGCAAGGTAAGTCCCAGCTTTTCCATATTTAAAGGGAGTTACAAATCCCCTTCTTCCGCTCCCTTTAAAGGGGCCTTTTCCAGGTCTTCTTTTAAAATAAAGATAATAGAAATTTTTAGAGAGATCAAAGGCAACGATTTGATTTACGCATACCTGGAGAATGACGACCGGGAAATCCGCAAAGGAGCAGCCATTTTGCTGGGGAAATTAAAATTAAACGATGCGGCTGCAGTAAATTCACTGATAGCTGCTTTAAAAGATAAGTTTTCAGATGTGAGGGTTGAAGCGGTCCAGGCACTGGAAAAAATAAAGGACCCCCTGAGCATTGATCCATTGATTTATCTTCTCCCGGATGAGTACCAACGGGTGAGAAATGCCGTGCGTAAAGCATTGAATAAAATCGATCCAGGTTGGAAAGAAAGAAAATCTTGCCAGGACTTGATCCCATCTTTTCTTTCGGCCTTGAAAAACAAAAAATACGGTATACGGGAAGGGGCGGTGGAGTTTTTTGCAGAGATACACGATCAACGGGCACTGAAACCTCTTATGATGACACTGACGGATAAATCTGCTGGTATCAAAAAGAAAGCTGTTAAAGCTCTTGATAAAAATTATCCCAACTGGAGAACCGGTGAGCAAGCAGCAGGACTGGTGCCGCATTTTATTGGGGCGTTGAAAAGCCCTTCGAGCGATACAAGGAAAGGAGCAATCTCAGCCCTGGCAGAGATTGTGGACCCCCGGGCCCTGGAACCGTTGATCAATGCATTAAAAGACATAAACGCACCGGTCAGAGAGGCTGCGTTACGGACACTGGACAAAAAATATCAAGACTGGGGAAGCAGCAAAGCGACCCAGAAGCTAATCCCCTACTTTGCCAGAGCCCTGCAAAGACCATCAGAAAGCACCAGGGTCCATGCAGCAAGTGTACTTGCGGGAATTAAGGGGCCCCAGACTGTTCAACCATTGATTAAAGCGATAAAAGATAAAAGTTACAGAGTCAAGGAAATTGCAGTCAAGGCCCTGGCTGAGAGCGATAATCCCGCTGTGGTAAAACCCTTAATTGGTGTTATTAACGATAAGAGCCGGAGGGTAAGGGAAGCTGTTGTAAAGGCTTTGGGAAAGTTACATACCCCGGAAGCGGTCGAAATAGAACCCCTTATCGGCGCACTGCAGGATAAGGTTTTGTCCGTCAGGAAAAGTGCGGTAGAAGCCCTGGGGCAAAAAAAGGAAAACCGGGTCATCGAACCCCTGATTGCGGCCCTTAACGACAAGAGCACCAGTGTAAAAGAAGCAGCGGCAAAGGTCCTGGGAGAACGAAAAGAACCCCGTGCGGTTAAACCGCTAATCGATTTACTCAAAAGCCGCGACCGGAAAGTCAGGACTTCAGCTTTTAATGCACTTGAAAAACTGGGCGATTTCCTCCCAGTTGAACCCCTTATAGAACTTCTAAAAGATAAGGATTATAAAGTAAGAAACAGTGCACGCGATTTATTGGTAAAAATAAAAAATCCCGGAGCTGTCGAAGTTCTTTTCACTTCTTTGAAAAGCGGGGATTCTAACGTCAGGAAAGCAATCATTTACATTTTGGGAAAATTAAAAGACCCTCGGGCTGTTGAGCCCCTGATTGAAATTCTAAATAGCCCTGATCGCTGGGAAAGACAGAATGCGCAAAATGCATTGAAATCGATTACCGGTCCATTGGTTGAACAACAAGATCCCCGGGCTGTTAAGCCGCTAATCGGTCTCCTCAAAAGCCAGGACTCAAAACTCAGGACTTATGCTTTCACACAACTAGCAAAACTGACGGATCTCCTCCCGGTGGAACCCCTTATCGAGCTTCTTAAAGATAAAGATTATAAAGTAAGAAACAGTGCACGCGATTTATTTGTAAAGATAAAAAATCCCGGTGCCCTCGAAGTTCTCATTACTTCTTTGAAAAGCGAGGATATTAACGTCAGGAGGGCAATCATTTATATTTTAGGAAAATCCAATGATTATCGAGCTGTTGAGCCCCTGATTGAAATTCTAAATAGTAAGGATAAATGGGAAAAAAAGAGAGCGGCAGAGGCGTTGAAATCGATAACCGGGAAAGACTACGGCGTGAAATACAAGAAATGGAAAAAATGGTGGAAAAAAACAAAGAAAAAATAGGACAGATAAGAAAATACCAGTAGTACTAAAATGATTAAGTGCTTGCTCAGTTGTTTTATTGGTCTCTCCCCTTCAAACCTTTTTTTTCCTTTAATTGCTCTAATGCATCTTTGGCATAGATAAGCATTTTTTCTACGGCTTCTTCCAGGGCATCAATCGCTGATGGATCCCCGATATTTCCCAGGGCCTGGGCAGCCCGTCCACGCACCAACCTATTTGGATCGGAGCGAAGTTTGGTAATAAGTGTCGGAACTGCCTGACGGGATTTTATGGCACCAAGGGCAGTGGCAGTGGTTTTTCGTACCCACCAGTGTTCATCTTCGAGGGTGCGCAGGAGAAAAGGAGTTGCCCTCAAGCGAATATCGCCTACTTTTTGGGAGAGATGGGTTGGCTTGAAATATTTCAATTGAGTTATTGAAAGTTCAGGTAAGTCCAATGTCTTTCCCCAGGCGCTAAGTTCCTGACCCTCCAGGTCAAATCCAGCTCCTTTTAGCAGATGGATACCTACAGGGCTTTTAATCCATATCGCCCAAACATTATCATGCCTTATCTCACCCCAGGAGGAGAATTTTTTCTTTATTGCCAGGTATCGCCTGGTGTCTATAATATTCGAAGTATTATCAATGTCTTCATCTCGGGGCCCTTTAAAGTTTTTGCCGCTGCACCCACTAATGACGATTGCAGTCCAACCTTTGATCCATAAATTTTCATCATGAAGGGCGCCCCAAAGAACACTAGGACCGTAATATTCGGCAAACATTTCTAAGAGTCGCGGAATATAATCGCCGAAATAAAAGGCGGATCCCAGTTTGGGGTCCGGGATACCAGGGTAATCAGAGGGAGTTTGGTTATGGCTCTCTGTTCCTATAAATGTCCGGTAATAACCGGTTTTTGGTGTTGTCAGGACAATCGTTCCAAACAGAACCGGCCCGGAATCGCGGTTATAATGCGGTAAATTCGACATTCCCAGTCCGGTTTTAAAACCGGTGATTTGAATCCGGCACTGAACATCTGCTGTTTCATCTGAAACAGTGATTAGGCCCGCATAACCTGCAATACGCTGCGCGATTTCAAGAACGGGCAGATTTACTTCCATCAATTCCGATTCTAATTCGTCTAAATTATAAAAACGCTGCCTAAACTCGAAATAGATGGTTTTGGTGAAGCGAAAATCATCAGTTCTGGAGGCCAGGATTTTTTGTTTGTTCTCCCTGGCCTGATCAGCCAGTTCTCCCTGGGGATGCTTGCGCAGAAATTCTTCATACGCCTCGAGCGTGCCTTTTTCCCCGCATTTTTGCCAATCCAATTTTTCAATGTTTGCCCGGGCTTGAGCAGCTTCCGGGCCTTCCGGATGTTTTTTAAGGGAATTTTCGTAACTGGCTTCAGAATTCTTTTCCTCCGCTTTTTGCCAGTCTTTTTTTGCGGGGTTGCACGAAACGAATATAAGTATGAAGCCTATTATTATAAGAATATTTTTTCTCATCTCAGCATTTCCTCCTGTGTGACATCGGTGACAGGAAAAGCGTTTTTTCCATAAGAATATAATAGGGGAAGTTATGTAGAAAGTCAACAGGCTAAATGAATATTTTTTTCTTCTCCAGGAAAAGGAAAGGGTACAAGGAAAGTGGACAGGCAAGAAAAATTGACAAATGACAATATTTCCTTTAAAATCAAATTTTGAAAGTCCATCCCTTATAGGAGGTTATGTTTATGAATGTCTTTCCGCTTAGTCCGGTTGATTATATCTTTACAGGTGTTGGCTCTCAGCCAATAACGTTTGCTTTTTCTTATAATCAGATACTTGATCCTGGTTTATTGAAAAAAAGTCTACATGAGACACTAAATTATTTTCCCATATTACGCAGTAAATTAGTCAGAATTTCCGAAACGGATTATGAGTTCCATATTTCAGAAGAGGGATTAACGTTTGCTGTCCTGGAATCAGAGGTAAACTTTGAGGAAGCCGGCAGCATTGAGCAATATATAATTCCTGTGAGTTCCATTGCCGGAAAGCCATTAACAAAAATAACATTAACCCAAACGTCGGGAGGTTCTGTTTTAGCGGTTAGTGTATCACATGCATTGGTTGATGGTTTTAGTTATTTTCATTTTTTCTCCGCCTGGGCAAGGATATGCAGAGGTGAACCTATAATTAAACCCAGCCTTCAGCGGGATGTATTATTGGCAAATTTTAATAAGAGCGAAAAAATAATCACAGCCAATGATATTTATACCAACTGCGGGCTTTTTTATGGTGAAAAGCGCAGAGAATTACAAAGCGAACCGGTTCATGAAGAACGTTTTTTCCTTTCAAAAGATACGATCAGGTCCATTTTAGAGGATACAAAAAATGAGCCGGGAATATCGTTGACAGATAACGATATAATTACTGCTCTTCTCTGGCAAAAATATATTCCACTATGGAGTAAAGAAAATAGAAATCAAAAAACGTATGTCACCTGCCCCGTTGACATTCGCAGAGTACTAAGCGGTTTGCCGAGAAATTATTTTGGCTGTGCCCTTAGTTTTGGAACGGCTGCCATTAATTTTAATGGTCTTTTAGAGGCATCAATAGGAGAGCTGGCAATTTTAGTTAGAAATTCGATAAGAAAGGTAAAAAATGATTATATATTGAGGTCATTTGGAACACTGGAAAGTCTTCGGAAACAAAAAGGCCTGGATGCAATGGAAGAAATCCATCTCAGGCATCCACATCATGGTATAATCGTTACCAACTTAACTCGTTTACCCATAAGAGATCTTAATTTTGGTTCCGGTGCTCCACTAGACTTTTTATCATACGTGGATGTTTTAGCCGGCGCCGCTGTATTACCGGCAGAAAACGGTGTAGACATCTATGTTGCCCATCCACCCCAATGAAAAAAAGGTTCCGGGTCTCATGCTTTGACGTTTTACCGCACCGCCCCTCTACCTTTTACCGCATTGTAAATGCTTACCGCACTGTAAGTGCCTATTCCCAATCCAGGAGTCGTTTTTCTCCTTCCAGTTTGCGGATATCGGTGATTTCCTGGGTCACTTCCAATGTGCCCTTGTACGTTCCGTTGTCATCCCGGAGGGCAAAATAGCGAATAAGGATGAATTGGCCGCTCATTTGAATCCAGAACTCAGCCGTATCCCTTCTCCCTGCACGGAACTCGGCTAGAATTTTTTCCACAGCCTCGAGACTTTTTCTGGGATGACAATTCTGCACGTTTCTGCCAATGACACCAGGACTGCGAGGAAAGATTCGTTTGCCGCCGCTGTGAGAGTAAAACCGCACCTCGTCGTTTTCGTCTACAAAAGAAACCTCAATGGGCAGATGGTTGATCAGTAAGTTGACCTGTTCACGGGTAAGGGTTCCCGTATCCAGGTTAAGGCCCGCCTGCGCTGCTTCTTTCTTTCCTCTATTTTCAACGCCTGTTTTGGGTTCCCATCCTTTATCCGGTTGGACCCAGGAGAAACCGATTTCTTCCTCGCCTTGCTTCACTCTTCCCCATTCCTCTTCAGATAGAACTTCAAGAGCCATGGGGAAAAGAATCCGTTCCTCTTTGTAGATCATATCCCGAATAAGAGTGACCAAATTAGTCAATTCTTTCTCAAGTATTCCAGCTTCGGGTGAATCTGTCAGGATGCTTTCGAGCTTTTTAAAGGTTTCGCGAATGTCATCATGAATACCCCACATGACAGTGGAAGGGCCGGATACGTTTTTCTTTTCCAGCAGGGGGAACAACTGGTTTTCCTTTCTCAAATAATGGAAATTGATATGGGACAGTTCATCCAGTTTGCTGGCAACCTGGACGTTATCTTGTTTTTTCTCCATCATATCTTCCAACTCCCGGATAATTTCCTCAGTCCGTCTGTTTTCTTTCATATACGTATGGATGGGATGACCTGGAGGAGCACCGGGAATTTCGTGTTTCTTCAAAGATTCCTGGAAAATTTGAACGTGAACATCGCACAATTCCTTAACTTCTTCTGCAGGCATGCCCTCTTCAATGAGCCGCTGTTCCATGTTGGCAATTTCATGAGGAGCTACATCCTCGATGAGTTTTCGAAAGCGCTGTTTCAGCTCTTCCAGGTCTTTGCCGGCGTGCAGGTCTCGAATAATATCTTTTAGAACCTCCTCTCGCGCCTCTTTGTCTATAAACGCTTCGGGAGTATCGGGCTCTCCTGTTGTGACGGTGGGACGGTTTCCGGTTTGTTTTTCTATCTTATAGGCAATATCATTTAAAAGAACCCCCACATCGACTCCTGCCATTGCAGCTGCTTGACCCATAGTGGCCATTTTGCCGATGGTTTTCCGCAGCACGGGGTTTTTCAGTTTTTTAAACGCCGGCCATTGATCTACCATAAATTCCAGTAAAAACGGGTATGTTTTCAAGATGGCATCTATTTTGACTTTTGCATTTAATTCCATTTTACCTCCTTCTTTCTGCTCTAGTATACCAAAAAAACAAAAGTTTGCAACGGCGCGAAAAAAACTTCCACCGCTGAGATTGATTTCATACCACCCGGAAATCCACAGCAATCCTGGAGTTTAATGGATTGAAAAATTGATATTCCTAATGGTTTTGAAAATAAAATTATTTTTTTCAAGAATTGGGGTTGACTTTTCTATTTTTTTCAATTATCATGTGGATACAAAAACAGGAGGATTTATGAAAAAAGCTATTTTTATCCTAATCACATTAGGTTTTGCATTCGTAATGCAGGCCCTTATAAACATGAACGACATCGTGCCGGTCTTTCCTGATGGAATAAACAGGTCAAAGATTGAGAGCTCGGTTATTGACGGAACCATTCACTTTTTTAACGCTTATTCTCACGCGAACATTTTAATGAAAGAATATGAAAAGTCTGCCAAAGAATCCCTCAACTACCTAATAGCATTGGAGTATATGGAAAAAGCCATCACTGAACTGGAAAAAGCAAAGGACAATTATGCGCAAGCGCACACCCTGGGAAAACAAGCCGGCTATGTGGAAGAAATGATTCAAAAGTTTAAAACGTTTGATTACGACACTTATACCGCTGACAAACAATTAAACAGCGACGTAATGGCGTTGGTAAAGGCTTATTTCAGCGAAGGGAATATCCTGGGCACGTACCAACAACAGGTGGAATATATCGACGATATCTTACTCACCCTGGTGCCAATCAAAGAAAAACTGGCTGCCAACCAATTACCGGATATTTACTTACTATGGCAGTTACTCCAGCAGTTTTCAGAATCATCACTTTTCGGTAATTACTGCACCATGACAGCCCAGACCATTCTCTCTCAATAAAAAATAATGAGAACCACATTTTTGCTTGAAATCAAACGGGTTCTCAGTCTAAAAAATATTTCCGTATTCCTGTTATTCTTCGGTTTATCCTTATATTTTGTCTACTTTGGTTGCGCCAAATACAGGGAGTTTCTGATTGAAAAGCAAAATTTCCTGAAATATGAAAACCTTAAAATTAGTCATTACCTCAATTACGAACAATACGGTTTCTCCGGATTCCGGGTACTTTTGCAGCCCTCTCCTTTAATTGTCTTTTGTCACTCTTCAATATTGTCCATCGAAGGCAATATCAATACCAAAAGTATTATAAACATCTCATCTGTTTACAAAGGACAAAAAATCTTTACCAATAACGGATTGGTGGGTGATTTCTCCACCCTCTTCCTGGTATTGGGCAGCCTGCTGATGCTGCATTTCGGCCTCAATACCTTCGTCAGTATCGAATCTCTTCAATTTCACAAAACCAGGTCCTATATTTTCAATACCCTTTGCTGCCGCTTCACTATCCTGATTTTTTACTTTTATTCGGTCACAGTGGCCGCTTACTTTTTTGCCAGGGTACTGGGGGTATCCTTCAGCAAAACCGATACAGCGATTTTTTTCAAATACTCTCTCTATGTGATGCTCTTTATCACCCTCTTCTACATCCTGGGAACCGGGATGGCGGCGCTCCTGCGCTATAAAAAAATATTCTTCATCAGTGCCTATTTGACCTGGTTTATCATCATCTTTGTTGTTCCCATTATCTACAATATGGCCCTGGAAAAAAGAGCCAAAACCATCCAATCCAATGAAATCGTAAATATCAAGAAACTAAACAATAGCAAACGCTTCGAAGAAAGAGGCGAAGCATATTTCAAACGATTGCAGGAAAAAAAAGTCAAAGAAATCAGGACCCTTGCCAGGCAATTTGTGGAAGAGTACATCCAAAACATATTGCCCCTGAACAAATCAATCGAAGACAACCTGAACAAACAAGTCAACGAACTGATCACCCGTCATGAAAAACAATCCACCTTATTCCCTTCCCTATTCTACTCCTTCTTATCCAAAGAATTTACCGGTATGGGCTACTATGGTTATCAAGCGTTTTTATCATATATCATCGAATTAAAGGACAACTTCTTTAAATACTATTTTGACAAACGGTACAACCATATCGATCAATCGGTAGAATCTTTTGTAAAGAACAACGAAAATATTTTCCAGTCACAGGCCGCTTTACCAGACAATCATTGGCAAGGAATGGGAATTACACTTCTTTACTGTCTTTTACTGCTGGGACCAACGTTACTGGGTTTGCTGCGCACAGCAAAACAACCAAAAAACTCAGAACCCATCAAATTGGACATCCATCAACTGGAAATGGGAAAAACTTACTTTTACCATTCCCGGGACCCCAAACAAAAAAACGGCATCATCAATTACCTGGAATCAAAACGTGCGGTCATTATCGATAAGCCTGACCCGTCCCGCCACGACCCGGGAACATCATTAAATTCCTGGCTGCAGTTTGAAATCCGCCTATACCAACAAAACAAGCATACGAATTTTCATGACTTCCAGGTGAGGGAAAACCTGCAAACCCTGGGTGTCACCAGGCAGCAGTTGAATCAAAAAATCAAAGCCCTGGATAACGAGGTTTTTTACAGCGCCTATCTTGCATTAAAACTGGCACAAAACGCCAACATATATGTGTTCGACGATTTCTTGTATCGCGTCTCAAAAGAGTTTGAACAGGCCTTCAAAAATGCCATCGATAAACTCAAACCCCATGCTATTATCATCTACCTGGGAAGCCACTTGTTCGATGTTACCGTCAAAGAGAGTCATCAGCAGCCCATGGAAGATCTCCGCCTCGTAACCGTCGACCTAAACGCCATATCCCTCAGATAAATGACATGAACAATTAACAATTGAAGAGACTTACTATCCATTCTCAATGCCAATGTCCGAATAAGGCAAAATTCGCAAAAAGAACTCATCCAGTACCGCTTTTCTGATAACCTTATGGTTCTCGAAATACTCCATGAAAATGTTAACCTGTTCCTCTTCCGGTTCGCTTCTATACCTGGAGGCATCGACAATTTTAATTAAATTTCCCATATTTTCCCGTTGGTTTTTTCCTTGTAGATCTTGCGGTTTTGGTTTCATTTCACTACCCGCTCCTATCACTTCAAGCAGAGGAAATCGGATGATATTGGAATTGTTATCAGAAAAAGCAAGCTCCAGTTCATCCGGTTCCTGGAGTTTATCTTTAAAAAGCAAACGAAGTTCGGCAAATTTCGCTTCGATAATTTGCCGGACTTCAGGGATTGCCATCAATCGATTCATTTCTGTACGGGTCACCCGTTTGTTGTTCGCATTGCTATTCATTTTCTTGGTCATCACCTACTCCCTGGTAAACCGGTTTTATATTCCCGGGCCAAATAATAATAATTATTCATTTTTTCTGATCTCATCAACTAGAATATAACTTATTTTTACCCAAAAAACAACCCCAATTGAAAAAATATAATTTTTTGAGAAGATATTTCGAGCAGACCACACCCTCCCCTCACCTATCAACACATCACCCACTAACGATCAACTCTCAGCAATCAACCCTTTAATTGCTAATTGTCAATTCCACTTCACCAGAAACAGAAATAACTGGTTGTACATTTCACATATTACATCTTTGGCATTGGACAAATTACTTTTTAACTTTGGCCCTTGACGCCCGTCTCGCTTTTTCGCGGTTCTTCTTTTCTCGATCAACTTTAAATTGTTTTACTTCTTCCTTGAATAAAGTCTTCGCCTCCATCAACTTAGCCAGTATCACCTGTTCAATGGCAGGAATCTGCATGAGGTCGGTGAGATCTTCATATTGGTCATACCTCGGGTCACCATATTGAACCTCGGGGTACATGATCTTGGAAACCCCTCCAGCTTTGGGATGCCCTCGCATGTACATCTCGCCTTCCCCGGTCACCAGCCAATTGATATTCAAGCCGTACTTTTCATAAAAGTACTGTAGATAGTTGATCTTGGGAAAGGTGGTCCCATGTTCAATGTTCGTTATAGTGGATTGATGGACTTTCAATTCAGAAGCCAGCACATGCTGCGGCTTCTTTTTGTCAATCCTAAACTCTTTAAACCGTTCTCCAACGTCTTCTTTCAGTTTTTTAAGCATTTTATACCTTTCTATTTATTTTTTTGTTTTCGATTCCGTCAATTAAATGCTCCCACCACTCTTTACCATTAAAACCGGGCACACAAACTCCCCCGGCGTTGGCAAAATGCAAAAGCTGAGAGCAAATATGTCTTACTTTCATACAATATAATATAACCCAATTTCATTTTAAATTCAAGAATGAAAAAAAAAAAAATTTGAAAAAGTTAAACTGCAAAAAATACAACAACCGCCGAACAACAAAAAATTATTCCCTAAAAAAATGATATTTTTCATATCAATATCTGGATATTTAATTTCCCAGGAGGAGTCAATCAACCCCCTCCTTTGTTGTCACCTCCAAAATCAAAGCCCGGATTTTATTTTTATATAATACTTTATTCATCCTTAATACCAATCATCAGGGAAATTTCCACCCAGCCCTCATTTCAAAAAAAATAATATTTTCGCATATATACTATTGACTTATTCTATTTTTTGCATTATAATACATTCGTGATTAGGAAAATATTTTTCTAATACAGCAAAGCAAAAGCAAACAAAAGCATGAAGAGGTAACAATGAACAGCATGGACCACACCACACCCCAGACTCAGCCGAAGCATCAGGGGAAAAAAGCAACAAAGATATCCCTGTTAATCAATTCAGCTTATTATTTTATAGAGTGTGTCTTCATTTTGCACCGTTATGATCACTATCGATTGGTGGCACTTCATAATGGGATAGTGTTGACAGATGCACGCTATAAAACAATTAAAGGAGCACGAATCGCGTTCTCCAAAAGGTATAAGAAAAAAGCATGGAAAGATGAGGTAAAGGCTGAGTGGAGCTGCTTTTACGACCCTGATGCCAAGTGGCTGGAGGAAAAGGTGGAGGGTTGACGTCATATTATAAAAAAGCTATAATTATAATATGGTCAAAATTACATCAACAGCAAGAGAGGCTTTTTCCGGCGATACTTACGACACCCCTGCCGACACCCGCCGTTTCATTGGAGATAGGATTTTTTTTCATTCACGCTGGTGGTTTTACTTCCTTTTTGCCAGGATCGTAATCAGAAGCAGCCGATTGGCAGTTAAAGGCAGGTACGATGATGAACAATGGATAAAAACCTCTTTTGATATATTTAAAAGTATTGAAGGATGCGGTGGACGTTTTCATCTCAAAGGATTAGACAACCTGAGGAAAACAAATGAACCCCTGGTGATTATCAGTAACCACATGAGTACCCTGGAGACCGTCATCTTCCCTTGCATTTTTGTGCCATTTCGCCCCACCACCTTTGTTGTCAAAGACAGTCTGGTAAAAGGCCGCGTATTCGGCCCCATCATGCGGTCACGAAATCCCATTGTCGTGGGGCGAATAAACCCCCGGGACGATCTGCGTATTGTCCTGACAGAGGGTGAGAAAATTCTAAAAAACGGGCATTCCCTGATTGTCTTTCCCCAGAGTACCCGCTCCGTCGATTTTGTCCCGGAAAAATTCAACTCCCTCGGAGTGAAGTTGGCCAAAAAAACAGGAGTAAAGGTACTGCCCACGGCTATTAAAACCGATTTCTGGGGGCCAAGCAAAAGAATCAAAGGTTTTGGCCCATTAGAACGCCAAAAACCCATTTACATGACCTTTGCTGAGCCTATGACTATCCGGGGCAATGGAAAGGAAGAACACCAGCAAATTGTCCAATTCATTACCTCCCATCTTAAAGAATGGCAAGACAAGAACTCCGTTTAACGCATAGCGCACAGCGCACAGCGCACAGCGCATAGCACTTAGCGTTTCGCGCACTAATCTTTTCTTTCCCCCCTGCCCCCTGCGGCCTGCGCTCTCTGTACAAACCGTAAAACTTCTGGTAAAATAGTCCAAATGAAAAAAAAGCGGATAATTACAATTCCAAAAACCAGCCGAGCCGAAACCAAAAAGGACTCGGCTAAGCTCAGGTTAAGGTTGAGGCTAAGGTTAAGGAAGAAAAATTTTTCCTCAACCTCAGCTTTAATCTTAACCTTGTAATCTAAATGGATAAGGAGGACGTGTGAAAATAAAAGGAAAAATAACAGCGCTGGTAATCCTTTCAGCAGCATTGGTGTTATTGATAAGCGGTTTTCATCATCCTCAGGCGGACAGCTTCACAAAAAATAAATTATTAGCTCAGCTCATCCGTACGGGATTGCAGCAATGGCATTACAGTGATAAAAAAATAGATGATACCTTTTCGGAAAAGGTATTTAAGGAATTCCTGGAATACATGGATTACAGCAAACGTTTCTTTCTAAAAAGCGATATCGATGAACTTCGCAAGTACAAGAATTTCATTGACAAAGAATTTGTCGGAGGCAGCACATTATTGATCGCAAAAGCCACGCAGCGTTTGGACCAACGGATTCACCAGGTAATGGATTTCTATGGGGAACTGCTGGCAGTGCCATTTGATTTTACCCAACAGGAAGACCTGGAAATGGATCCTGAAAAGAGAGCGTATTGTTCAAGCCTGGAGGAATTAAAAGCATATTGGCGAAAGACCCTCAAATACCGTGCACTGCTGCGTTATATTAACCTCCTGGAGGAAAAAGGAAAGAAAAAAAGTCAAAAGGAGTTGGAGGAAGAATCACGCCAGGCGGTGCTTAAAAGTCTTAAATCCACCTTTAACCGCCTGCTTCAGGCCAATAAAAGCGATTCTCTTTCCCGGTACCTGAATTCTTTTGTCAAAGTGTTCGACCCTCACAGCACCTATTTTCTACCCGTAGACAAAGAGTCTTATGACATGGGAATGGCAGGATCCTTTGAAGGGATCGGGGCTTTGTTACGAAACGAGGATGAGTATGTGAAAGTTGTTCGTATTATTCCTGGGGGTCCTTCCTGGCGGGGAAAACAACTGGAAGCCGAAGACCTGATCCTGAAAGTGGCCCAGGGTGACGAAGAACCGGTAGATATCATTGGCATGCGTACAGTGGATGCCGTGAAATTAATTCGGGGTAAAAAAGGGACATTGGTGCGGCTGACAGTTAAAAAACCAGATGGCCGAATTGTGGAGATTCCCATTGTTCGCGATGTGGTGATACTGGAAGAGACATTTGCTAAATCCGTAATACTGGTCCATAAAAAAGCGAACAAACGTTTCGGCTACATTCACTTACCCACTTTTTACGATGATTTCAACCCTGGTGGACGCAATTCCACAGATGATGTCAAAAAAGAGCTGGAAAAACTCAAATTGAAACAGGTAGATGGAATTATCCTGGACTTGAGAGATAACGGCGGTGGTGCACTTCGGGATGGGGTAAATATGTCCGGGCTGTTTATTCCCAAAGGGCCCGTTGTCCAGGTGAAAGATAAAGAAAAGCATATCAAAATATTGGCAGACCCGGACCCTGGTATCACCTATACAGGTCCCCTGCTGGTAATGATCAATCAACTCAGTGCTTCATCCTCTGAAATCCTGGCTGGTGCACTCCAGGACTATCACCGGGCACTCATCGTGGGCAGCGCTCACTCCTACGGTAAGGGAACAGTTCAAGCCATGGTGAACCTGGACCAATTCGTTTCTGAGAAAAGGGAAAAATACGATTCTTACGGTGCACTAACCATTACCATTCGAAAATTTTACCGCATCACCGGAAAAGCCATCCAATGGAAAGGAGTTACCCCGGACATCGTCTTACCGAGTCGCTACGATTCCCTTGAATTCGGAGAAAGATACCTGGATTATTCGCTGGAGTGGGATACCATCGCAGCCACCAATCACAAAAAATGGAAACCCCATTCCCCCACTTCACCCGCACTGGTGGAAAAAAGTAGGACCCGTATCCAAAAAAATCCCGGTTTTAAACAGATCAAAGAATACGCAAAAAGAATAAAGCAAATGCGCGATCAAACACGGTACAGCCTGCAATTGGATGAAGTACTTAAACGGCGAGACCTTTTAAAAAAAGAAAGAGAAAAACTGGAAAACGCACAATTCCAACTGGCCCATATTCAACTCTTACCGTCTGCAGAACACGAAAAAACACAACCGGAGAGGATGAAAGAAATAGTATTAAAACAGCAGCAGGAGTGGTTTAAAGAGCTTAAAAAAGATATCGCCCTTGGGGAAGCCGTAGAAATACTGAATGATATGATCCAGATGGAGAAGCCGGAGAACAATAGGTAGTAGGTAGTAGGTAGTAGGTAGTAGGCTTTTAGTGTATATTATCTAGATGAAGCGAATCAGGATCCGAACCAATAAAATATGAAACATAACATAGTAAACGCAGAACCAAAATGGAAATGAAATTCAACGGGTATATTGTCCGTTTAAAACAGCGAGAGAATATTTTTACAGGAAGTCTCATCACCTCTGGTAAAACCGTATCCGCAAACTTCAAAAAAATCGGGAAGGAGTTGTTTGCCGCCAATTTTAAAAATCAGGTAGAATTTAAATTCCTGGAAAAAGCAGCATTTAAAAACAAGAATAAAGTAATTCTCGTCTTATTACCCATGATCTCAACGTACAATAAACGAAAGTTGACCAAAATATCCAAATTCCTCAGTGCACATATACACAACACACACAAACCATTCACACCGGAAGGGGGGAAAAAAAACCACCTCGTATTAAATCTGCTAACCGTGGAAAAATTTCTAAAAGTGCAGGACCTGCTGGACTTCTTCTCCACCACCCGAGACCAAATGATTGAGTTCCTGGTGGAACAGGAAATCCGGAAAGCAGTTAAAATAATCAATTTTACCGACTTGTTCATCACCTCGTATGAAAATTTCCAGGGTTATCTCAAAGAACTGAATACCATTTTTACCAATTGTTATACCAGCCGTATAAAAACCATCGCCTTATCGGAAATCCAGTCAACCTTAAAATTGCCGCAATTGCCCCTATTTCTCAAATACCTGTTGAAGTACTTAACCCATCATTTCTCCTTCAAATTGTTGAAAGATAAAATTTTATTCCAAACATTGCCGCTGACGGATACGGAAAAAAATTCATTGGTAGAAATTGAAACCATTTTAAGAAAAAACAAAATTAGTATCTTTAGCATCGAAAGCATCATCAAGAATTCCAATTTATTATACAAAGAGGTGAATAACTCTCTTTGGTTTTTAGTGGAAACCGGACAGGTGGTTCAGTTGAATGAAACATACTTTATTTTTGGAGATGATTTGCATAAAATAGTTAATAAGCTCAAAAAGTACAAAAGAAACGAGGGGGAAATGATCGATATCAAGGCTTTCAGAGAGTTGACCCTTTTCTCCAGGAAACACATTATCCCATTACTGGAATACTTTGATAACCAACGAATCACCCGGCGGATTGAAAATCAGCGAAAGATACTTCTTCCCACGTGATCCGGGCTGCTGTTCCCTGAACCGGATGCAATCCAGTTGATTTATTATTCTATTCTCAGACAGACATTCCTTCTTTTGTTTCTGCGTGGGTTGTTTCAGGTTCCTCAACCTTCATACCCAACCGCACCTTCGCAGCATTAACAATTGCTTTGAATCCTGCTTCTTTCTCTTCAGGTGATTTATCCTTTGCTTTTTCATTGAAATACAAATGCTCCAGGTACTTGTAGGCATCGGATTCCTTGTCGAGTTTTAAGAGAATATACGCATCTGCGAAGTATCTAATCCCTTTATCGATATTTTTCTTATATACCATCTGTCCAATACGCATTGCCAGGTCAGGCTTTTGCTTGGACTTGTATGCCTTTTCAAAATATAGGACGGCTTTATTCCTGTCCTTCTTTTTACTATACATACTTGCCAGGAAATAAACTTCTTTATACTTGGGATTTTCTTTATCGATGATTTTCTCGGTAACCGCAATCGCTTCGTCCAGTAAATTCTTTTTGTACAGGTTCCCAGCTAATGAAAAAGCCAATTTGGCAGAATTCTCAGACCCTTCATCGTTATCAAAAGCCTTAAGTGCACAATCAGCTGCTTGTTTGATATTCTCTGGATTGTCTTTGCCTTTTGCATACCAGATCAACGCTTGAAGCCGGTATGCCGGTGCAATATAATAGGTCTGGTATTTTTTTTCAAAATTGTCTACTTTTTCTTTGTCTTGCCCTGATTCTCCCATCTGCTTAATCAACGAAGAAGAAAGATCAACAATAGACCGGGCGTACTCTAACGCTTTGTCAAAGTCCTTTTTTGTGACATAGTATGAATTGGCAAGAGAGAAAAACAAGTTAAGCTTATTGTTATCATCCAGTTCTTCAAATCCCAGTGCTGTTTCACCATATTGAATGCCTTCATCGTAATTCTTTAGCTTGTAAAATGCATCGGCGAGGTTAAGATAAATGAATCGTAAGAATTTATCTTTTTTCTCCCCATACTTCTGGATGTACTCCTTCAACAATTCTATTTTGGTTGTCAGGTCTTTTTCAGCCACAGCCTTGAGGTATAACTCTTGCTTTTCCTTGCGGGCCGAAAACAAACAAACCGAAACCACCAAAAACAGAATGGTGACGAGGGTAATTCTTTTATTCATAGATGGCCTCCGATTGTAAACATAACGGTTTGAAGTTTAATTATAAATAATATGTTTATCTTTTGTCAAGTCTTCGGATGATTTTTTCGCAATTCGTAATCACAATTAACGTTTTTCATTGATTTTATGGGAAAATTGGTTTATATTTTAACTCTAAGAAGAATTGAAGATTAAAGATTAGAACGATGAACTGGGTAACAATGGTAATCAATGGGCAAGAAGTCAGCGTTGCCTTTGATGAAAACAGTATTCATATATACAATGCCTACCCCATCAAAGATGACCTGAAATTGCGGGGGTATCGCTGGAACCCGGTAGATAAAAGCTGGTTCATCCGCCCCGGTAATGTGGGTACTGAAATGGATGTGCTGAAAAATAACCTGCAAACACCTGGCTCACATCCCTCAGGCGATTCACTTACCTCATCCCTGATGCACGTTGAAGGCACGGTAAAAGAAAAATCAAAAGCAGCATTCCAACTGGCAAAATTTCCTGAATCTTATTCTGTGGCAGACCTCCGCAATCGCATCGACCGACTGATCCGCGAAGGTATCCGTGGTAATATATGGGTTCGCGGGGTTATTGCTTCTGATGTCAAAAATTATAAATGGGCGTCTTATCTTGATTTAAAGGATGAGGATGAAAACAAGAATATCTTCTTCCGGGTGGAAATCAGGAAACCTCTCCTGGAAAAAATCAACCGGAAATTGAGTGAATCCGGGGTAGCCCAATCCTTAGAACGGGATTTACCGGTTTTTTGTAATGTAGAGGTTTATTTGCCCTTGCGGAATGTAGTAGATATTCGCTTAAGCTTGTTGGATATTTTACCCGAATATACCCAGTCCAAAATCAGGAACCAGCGAGAGATAACACTGGAAAATTTAAAAGAAGAAGGCATCCTGGAAAACCAGAAAAAATTGCTTGTACCCGCTTTCATATCCCGTATCGGCCTGATCACATCAGAGCAGGGCACTTCTATTCGCGATATAAAAGCAGGTTTGCATCCCTTTGCCAATAAGTATCAATTCTTTTTCGTGGATTCCCGGATGGAAGGGGCCAATGCCGTTGATAATATCATCGCGGCTATTACCCACCTGGAAGAGAACCCCACCATAGAGCTTGATGCCATTATCATTGCCAGGGGAGGCGGCAGTGAACAATCCCTGGCCGTATTTAACGACCTCCGCTTGTGCCGAAAAGTCTGCCTCTGTCCCATCCCTATACTTACAGCTATCGGGCACGAGAAAGATATCTCTGCCATTGAGCAGTGCTCCTGGTTAACACCAATCCCCTCCACTCCTTCGGGTGTCGGCAAACATCTGCATAACCGCTATCTCAACCTCCAGGAGCAGCTGGCCGTCACAATTACTCAACTGATTCATCATTTTGCCACGATTCACCACAGAGAAATGGAAAAGATAAGAGCCTTCTTAAAAAATATCCCGTCCCGGGTTTCCGGTTATATCAAGTGGAGGGAAGAGCGGTTCTTTTCGTTGACCCGCCGCCTGGAACAATCGGTTATTTATACGGTTCGCGACCAGGAGCGGCGCATCGCCGCCCTCAGCACTCAACTGAAAAAAAATTATCAAGACCTTCAATTTAAAAGCAGACAAGACATCCAATCGTTAGCCGCTTCTATCTTAACCCGCACAAATATCTTGCAGCAACGGGAAGCTAACCAGGTAAAAAAGACCATAGCAAAACTTGACTTTGAGAAGCTGTACCGGAACAACCGGCAGCAGCAGGAGGGGATTGGCAAAACAGTTCAATCCCTCTTGATTCAAGGTCTCAAAAAAATCAACACCACCCAAAAAGCCCTCAATGCATACACTCAACTGGTGCAGGCCAGCGATCCCCAGCAGATCCTGAAAAAAGGATTTACCCTTACATTGGATGAAAAGAATCGCGTCATCAAGTCTGTTAAAGAGTTCAATCAAAAAAAAGAAGCCACCTTAAAGTTCCATGATGGAACAACGGAGATCAAAAAAAAGGAGGAAAAATGAGTGATGATTCGCAATCCCGCAAATATGAAGACAATTATGCTATCTTAGAAAGAATCACCGAATCCTTAAATAAAGATGAAATCGGCATCGATGACCTGGTGGAAAAAACCAGGGAAGCATTGGGGGCAGCCCGTACCTGTATGGAAATATTGAATAAACAAAAAGGAGAATTTAAGAAGCTGGAAACTGAATTTTCCCAATTACTGAGAAGTTCATCGGAATCAGATTCCCAGGAACCCCCACAGGAAGATAACGACACAGGCAGCAACGCAACCAATATCGGTGAAGATGACCCGTTTTAAGAAAAAGAAAAAATGCCACAAAGGCACAAAGGCACGAAGTATAAATTATTTTATATTCAGAACCCTTTGTGTCTAGGTGTCTTCGTGGCACATAACCCTAAAACAAAGTAGGTAGTGAGATGAAAAAAATAGTGGCAATCATCATTATCCCGTACATGATTATAGTGGCTGTGGCCTTTTATATCTATTTTGGTCCGGGGCTTTTCAGCAGTTACGAGCCTTTGGACTGGAGAGGCCTAATGACCAACATACCGGAGGGTTTTAAGGTCAGTATTTACCAGAGTCAAGATAAAAAGTGGGAATTCTATTCCCTGAGGAAGATATTCGTTGGTATAAAAATTGCCTTGGGTCCGGCCATGGATGTTAACCGGTTGCCCGGGGACGGCCGGAAGATGATTTATCGAACCTCACCGAACCCGGAGAGGACTTTTTATATTTCCTCTCGGCGCAAATCTTATGAAGTCGTGTTTGCGCAGACCATAGGGGACACGACGGTTTATTTCAGTGTGGCATCGGGTTCGGTTTTCTCTGCTGTTCACATTTTGGATAAAATAACAGCGAATAATTTTTACCAGGGCGAACCAATCACCCTGCTAAAACCCTCGATACCATTTAGAGCCTATATCACTGATCTTATATTTTTTTTCGGGATGCTGCTGCCCGTATTTATAATCGTACTTATTTTTTCCCTGTCCGGGAAAAAGCCCGCTTCAAAATACTTTATAGGAGACCCCATCCGTTGTGAAGAGAATTTTGTGTATTTCACCAGCGTACAGAAGTACAGGAGGAAAAGCAGTGCCTGTTATTTGGTGTTAACCGCCACGCGATTAATGGTTTTTGTATTCAGGAAACTTATATGGGAGATCAAGCTTAACGAGGCCAGGGCAAGTATCAGGATTGAAGGAAAAAAGATCATCTTACAAAAGGATAATGATAAAGCGATATTACGACCCGGGGATATAAAGAAGTGGAACGAGTGCCTGGCACCGTATTTGTATTAAAAAAATGGAATTTGAAGGCATACCACTTGAAGTGATTCACCGCCGGGTGAAATATCCCCGGGTCGAATTCAAAGCCGTACCCGGGAGGCTGCGTGTAATTGTACCCCCGGGCATCAACCCGTTTAAAGTCCTAAACGACAACAAGACTTCCATTTTAAAAAAATACCAGCGATTAATGGGACAAATAGAAACAGCCAGGAAGATCCCTATGACAGACTGGACAGAGGAGGAGTTTAAAGCGATTATTTCGCGATACGTGGAGCGGTATTCCCGGCAGCTGAAAGTGAAAATCTCCCAGGTCAAATTCCGAAAAATGAAGCGCAGATGGGGCAGCTGCCGCAATGGCGCTATCATAACACTGAACATCTTTTTGCAATTTGTACCGGAGCACCTGATTGCCTATATTATTTTTCACGAGTTGGCCCACCTGATTGTAAAGGGACACAATCGAAAATTCAAAACCATTATTGCCAGAGAGTTCCCCAATTACCGCCAACTGGATAAAGAATTGAATTTATATGGATTAAAACTGCTGTCCTAGGAGGTGCTGACAAAGCTTTTAAGCTGCTTGATCTCCTCTGCCCACAGGTCCTCATCAATGGTCTCCAGAACCAGCGGCATATCATCCAAACGCGGGTCCTGCATGATGATTTTGAAGGTATCCCAGCCCAGTTCCCCCTTCCCAAGACTGTGATGACGATCTTTACGGCTTCCCAATTCCACTTTGGCATCATTCAAATGCATGCCGACAAGATAGTTAAACCCCACAACCTCAGCGAATTCCCTCATGGTTTTTTCATAGGCTTCAGGCGTGCGGATGTCATAACCCGCCGCAAAAATATGACAGGTGTCCAGGCAAACTCCCACACGGGTTTTATCCTCTACCATCTCGATCAATGCCGCCAGGTGTTGGAACCGGTACCCGACATTCCCTCCCTGACCGGCAGTAGCCTCAATCACTGCCATCACGTATTGCGTTTCTCCCAGGCAGATATTCACACTCTCAGCCACCAACTTCAGACATTCCTCATCCGACATCTTCTTTTTGTGACTGCCCGGATGAAAATTCAAGTACTTCAATCCCAGTTGACAGCACCGCCTCAATTCATCGATAAATGTTTCCCGGGATTTTTCCAGCATTTCCTTCTCCGGTGCTCCCAGGTTAATCAGGTACGTATCATGGGGTAAAATATAATCCGAAGAGTAATTCTCTTTTTCACAATATTCCTTAAATTTACTGATTTCATCCTCGGTTAATGGTTTTGATTTCCACTGCCTCTGGTTCTTGGTAAACAGGGCAAACGCAGTGGCTCCAATTTTCCTGGCATTTAATGGCGCATGATGCACACCACCGGTGGTACTCACATGAGCTCCTACATATTTCATTTTTCAACCTCTAATTTTTTAGCCACTAAGACACAAAGGCACAAAGGTAAATAAATTTAGTCCTAGATTATACCAAATATAGCAAAAGATGTCTTTTAATTCTCTCCAAAATATAGTATCATTTTATTTTATTTATCTTCGTGTCTTCGTTTCTTCGTGTCTTTGTGGCATTAATTAAAGTAAGGAGTTGATCAATGATTAAAATTTTGATTCTTCTTGTAATCGCTGCTATCTGCGGCTCCATCGGAGCCAGTATTGCCGGTGCTTCCAAAAAAGGCTGTTTGGCAAGTATTGCCTTGGGGTTTATCGGTGCATTGATCGGCGGCTGGCTGAGCCAAAAACTTCAAATGAGACAAATCCTGATTATCAATGGAATTCCTGTGATCTGGTCCATTATCGGTGCAACCCTGTTTGTTGCTTTTATCCATCTGATCTCCGGTGGAGATGCAAAAAAGGATTAATATTAAAAATCAAATGAGGTGAAGCGGTAGCATCCACATGAGAGAAGATAAATTAAATAAATTGAAACCTGATTTCCCCATCCTAATTGTTGAGGATAATTACATCTCACGAAAATATCTTGAAAAGATACTAAAAAATGCCGGGTACACGGTCACATCAGTGGAAAATGGTCGAAGAGCCTTTGAACTATTCAAAAAAAAATTCTTCCCTATCGTTTTAACAGATTGGATGATGCCGGAGATGAGCGGCCTCGAATTATGTGAGGCCATCAGGCAAAACCCCAATAAAGGTTATGTTTTTATTGTTCTCCTGACAGCCAAGGATTCAAAACAAGACATTATTACCGGCCTGGAAGCCGGTGCCGATGATTATATAACCAAACCCATCAACTATGCTGAATTAATCGCCCGTTTGGATTCAGGGATGCGAATACTGGCACTGGAAAAGAATTTAAGGGAAGCCAACGAGAAAGTCCAGATTTTATCCATTACCGATCCCCTGACCGGATGTTTTAACCGGGGATATATGATGAAAAAACTTATGCAGGAGATAAATAGGGTAAAGAGATACGGGCATCCCCTCTCGTTGATTTTTTGTGATATCGATCATTTTAAGAATATAAATGATACGTACGGGCATCAGGCCGGGGATTTTGTATTAAAAAAATTTTGCAAATGCATTCATCATTCGATCCGGGGCGAATTGGACTGGGTTTCCCGATACGGGGGGGAGGAGTTTTTAATCATACTTCCTGAAACAGACCTGGAGGGCGCCTATTGTGTGGCCGAAAGAATTCGAAAGCTCGTTGCCCAAAAGGAAATTAAATGGAAAGAAAGGATAATTCATCTCACCGCCAGCTTTGGTGTAACCGCTGTCGACGGTGCCTCCTTTGAAAAAGAAATCACCCTCGACGCCTTGATCCAACAAGCCGATAAAAACCTCTATCAATCGAAGCATGAAGGAAGAAATAAGACCACTGCAACACCATTATTTATAAAAGAATAAACAGGGAAAGAAAAGGGAATTTACATATCTATCTTGTATTTGACAATGGTGGGGACTTCCTCTTCATTCTTTTCCATGATGTAAAGATAATCGCCTACAATGGTAAAAGGTTTTCTTTCCATACTGTCGGGCCGCTCAAGCCCGGGCAGCGGCAGGTAAAAATTGTCCAGGTATTTTCCAGCAAAGCTGAAAACGTCCACAAGTATGCCCTTTTTCTCATCCAGCCTGGAGGTAAACACCCATAACCTGTTTTTATAAAGAGAAAGCCCGGTAATATCGGAAAAATATTTTTTCTTAAAATCCGTAATCCCATTCTCCTGGATATCGGATTTTTCCGGGATATAAGGCAGCGGTTTATACGTTCGCTTGAACCGGGCGATTATTTTGCCCTTAGCCAGGTCCACTTGCTTGACCAGGTACCGTGCTGTATGAGATAGAAACAGGGAATGTTCATTCTCTAAGGCATAGCAAAAATAATCCAGACTTCGCATCATCATCATGCGGCTCCCCTTATAAATCCTTTTTACCACAAAGCGGCGAAAGGGGAAATTCAACTTCAAATCCGTGATTTGATCGTCAAAAGTGGAAACATGCAAGTTTTGATTAAACACCCTGATACCGGATTTTGTTTTATTGAAATCAATAACGGTAATGACGTAATAGAATTTGTCACTAAAAAATCCCAGCACTCGCTTAAAACCGCGTCCCGCTTTCAGCCGTGTCTCTTTAATCAGGCCACCGGAAAGGTCGCATTTCAGCAACTTGGGGGGCATGAAAGTTAGAATCCACAGGTGATCAGCGGTGAGATGATAATCGGCCATATATGTATATTCGCCGGGCCCCTCCCCTACTTTCTGGAGATTGGCCACAAATTTCCCCTCTTTATCAAACTTCAAGAACTGTTTGTCATCCACGACGAATATACTGCCGTCCGGCGCCACTTTAATATAGCCGGGATCCTTGAAGTAAAAATCACCCCCTTCATCAGTAATGCGTATCACTTCGGTGATTTTTACTTTACGCCCGGCATTCTTTGCCGGCGGATTCTCCGGGTTCTCCATTACCTGCTCCTGTGCCCCCAGCAGCTGCATGCCTCCCGCAGCAAACACCACCAAAACTATCGATACCAGTAAACCAAAAGGTCTAATCTTCATCGGTCCTCCTTAAGAATGCTAATGATTCGTCGTCTCTCTAAACTCTGCTTCCAGGAAACTGGAAGGCAATTGATGAAATTTTTCTTTAAAACACTTGGTAAAATAGGCACGGCTGGAAAACCCCACTTCAAAAGCCACTTCCGTGATCGAGCCAAAACCGCTTTCCAGCAATTGAGCCGCCCGTTTAAGCCGGTACGAGCGAATAAAATCCGTGGGAGATTCCCCGGTTAAGGCCTGGATTTTCCGGTACACGGTGGGCCGGCTCATATAAAGCTTTTTACACAACTCTTCCACGTTAAAATCCGGGTCTCCCAAATTCTTCTCGATCACTTCTTGCAAATCCTTTATGAATTCATTATCCATGGGTGATACGGAAATCTCAACCGGCTGCCGTGTCATCTCCCGGTTTAATTTCAACTGCAATTGACGGCGCAGATCGATGAGGTTTTTGATCCGTGCCATCAACAGCATGGTATTAAAGGGTTTGGTAATATAATCGTCCGCCCCGGTTTCCAGACCCTGGAGAACATCTTCTTCCGACGCTTTAGCCGTTAACAGGATAACCGGGATATGGCAGATCTCGATGTCGTTTTTTAGATTACGACACAATTCATACCCATCCTTTTTCGGCATCATGATATCGCTGACAATAAGGTCAGGGATAATCTCTTTGGCTTTTTCAATGCCTTCCTCTCCGTCGGCGGCATCCACAACCCGGTAATGCGGTTCAAGTGCTCTCCGCATGTAGTCCCGGAGATCGGCACTGTCTTCCACCACGAGAATAATATCTTTCTCAGCAGCGGCGGATTCTTTTTCAACATCTTCACCCAATGGTTCGAGGTCTTCTTCCTCTTTTTCCATCATGGCTGCGGCTGGAATTCTACCGTATTCCTGCATTCTCGGTGCTGTTTCGGATAAATCCACGATTTCCTCCGGCTCCAGGTGCGCGTCTCCCAGAGGAAGCCGGATAGTAAATGTAGTGCCGCTCTCTTCACCTTCACCAGTATGGGCAGCGATGGTTCCATGATGAAGTTCCACCAGTTCCCTGGTAATGGAAAGACCGATGCCGGACCCTTTGCGGTGATGTTCATAGGTGCTGTCTGCCTGGTAAAAGCGATCAAAAATATGCTCCAACTGGTCCCGGGGAATTCCCGGCCCGGTATCGGAGACAGAAATTTCCCCGAAATCCGAACCAGGAGAAATTTTAACTGAAAGGGAAATTCTTCCACCGGCAGGGGTAAATTTTACGGCGTTTGAAATAAGGTTGCAGATCGCTTCTTCCAGCTTTCCCGGATCAAAATAAAGCGTTATGTTTTCCTCTTCGGCGTGAAAAATTAAATCCAGTTCGTTTTGTGCGGCTGCCATTTCAAAGGAAGCCGCAATACCCTTTAAAAAAGGAACTATATTTTGCCGGCTGGCTTGCAATCTCACTTCTCCACTGTCTAATTTTGACAATTCCAGCAACTGGTTGATTAATCCCAGTAATCGCTGGGAATTCCGCAGCATCAATTTAAATCTCTTCTTCTGTTCTAACTCACTTTCGCGGGAACCGGAAAGCATTTGCTCCAGGGGCCCCATAATCAATGTCAAGGGCGTGCGGAATTCATGAGAAATATTGGCAAAAAAACGGGATTTCACTTTATCCATTTCCTTGAGTTTTTCCGATTGTTCTTCCAATTGTCGATTTTTCTCTTCGATCTCCTTTGTTCTTTCTTTAACGATTCGTTCAAGTTTTTGTTTTTCCAGTTTTAGTGTAATTGCATGCCGCCATTTAACAATGAGGTACGTCAACAGTAAAAACGCAATAGCATAAGACAAATACGCCCACCATGTCCTATACCAGGGGAGCAAAATTTTAAAATGAAAAATCGCTTCCCGGCTTTCATTCTCGTAAATATTTTTCGCCCGCACCCGGAAGGTATAATCACCGGAATCGAGATTGGTGTAATCGATTTTGGTTTCCGAACCCCAATCGGACCAATTCTCATCGTAGCCTTCCAGGAGATATCGATACCTGATTTTGGACTCATCTTCAAAGAAAAGTGCGCTAAACTCGAAGCGAAGGTTTCTATCCCTGTAGGGAATCACAGGAAAGTCAACCTTCCAATCCTGACCTGTTTTATATTTGCCTTCCCTGATATCATACATCATAGGTGTTCCATTGACCACCACCTCGCGGATAAGCGTTTGGAAATCAATATCATATTTCTTTTCCACTGTGGTATCGTATCGAATCAGCCCCTCATGGCTTGCAAACCAGGTAATATATCCGTCAGGGTCCGGGTAAATGGTCTCCACCTGAGTGCGAGAAAGCTTGAGAAAGGGTTTTTTATTTATAACATAAGTCCCGCCCGGTCCGGGTATTGCCTGGATGTTTCTTACATCTGAATGAAGCCAGATATTTTTCTTTTTGTCTTCCACGATGCGAAAAACAGCTCTCCCTTTTTCACCACCGGCGAATTCCTCTCCTAATGTGGTATCGGGGAGAAATTCCCCGGTCTTCTCATTGAAACGAAAAATTCCTTTCCCGGTGGCAAACATGACATGCCCAGCTGCCATAAATACACGAACCTCTTCAGGAGGCAGCTTATGTGACGTATCATACCTTATTATACGGGTTTTCCTTGTCCCAACTGTCCCATCAAGGGGAAAATCGACTTTTAAAACCCCCTCTACCCTAGGTCCCAACCACAAATTTCCTTTTTTATCTTCAACAATGGTTCGTATTTCTTCGGTTATATTTTCAAATTGATATTCTTTTACCCATTGTTTTCTGTTTTGGTTTTCGCTTTTTGATGATAAATATAGCGAAACCAATCCCTGCCGCGTTCCCACCCAGACGCGGCTTGATTCTACTTTTGATTGGTGTAAAAAATAAGAACGAATATTAATAATCTTTCTTATGCTGCTGGTTTCGTTTTTATTTTCGACCTGGAAAATACCGCGTGAAGTTGCTGCTAACAGGAAATCACCCACTGAAAGAAGGGAGAAGCAATTAGCAGATATCCCGGGAACATGCCGGAAAGAGTCAGAATATGGAGATGCCAGAACATATAATCCACTGGTAGTCCCCGCATATAAATCATTTTTAGGACCGTGTTTGACAACCGAAAGCACCAATTCCGGCAGGTTTGACTGGTCATCGTAGATCAAAAAGGGAGAAACATATTCAATTTTCGCTATTCCTTTAACCATGGCCAACCACAGGTTACCCTGGAAATCCTCAAAAACGTACTTTACATTGTTTACCCGTAGGCCATAGGTTTTATCGAGAATTTGTTTGAGGCGACCCTGGGAATCGATAATAACAACGCCTCCCCTGAGTGTTGCCAGTGCAAAATCACCAGGTGATAACAATAACCGGATGCCATGATATAGTTGATTCTCCTTTATATAATCATCCACGTTTGTGTGGAAAGGCACGGTTTTTTTGCCGTCATAGAGAAAAAGCCCGTTTTCCCGGGTTCCAATCAACAACTTCCCGGTGTCGTATGGAGCCATCATGTAAATCTTTACTTCCGCAAAGGTCTCATTGCCGGGGATCAATTGCAAGGAGTTGTCTTCAATATGCATAAGCCCGAATTTTCTCTGGTGAATAAAGAATTTCCCATTACAGGTAAAGGACGCATTGAAACGAACGCCCGTTCCCTTCGGCTCCCATACGCTGAAAGTTTTCGAAGTTGGATTCCAGCGGAACAGGTATTTGGTAGTATAGAAATATATCCCCTCATTTGCAGCATGGGCTCTCAGTACGGTGGAGAAGTTTCGTTTACTCTTATCGATATGATTCACCAGGGATACGTATTGCCTGGTTCCACTGCGTGCAGGAGAAAGAAATCCGATTTCGTTTATCCCGCCGATATAAATCGTGCCGGAATCCTCAAAGGCCAGCGAACGTACGATAAAGTTGGGAATATTAATAGCCCGCCAGGAAACCCCATCATATTCCAATAACCCGGTCTGGTTGGCAACATAAATAACCCCGCGTTTATCCTGTAAAATACACCAGTTCTGGAGGCTGAGACCATAATCTTCGGAACTGTAGTTCTTGAAATATTTAAAACCGCTATCCCGGGCCACCTGGCAAAATAAAAATTCCCGGAAAAAACCAAAAAACAGGAACCCCCAAAGGAAAAGCGCAAAAATAATAACTCGCATACCGGTCTTTAAAGGCATGCTCCTATTGTATAATAACCGCCAAAGATTGTAAAGTAATACCTCCTTTTTTCAGCAATTCTCGTATAATGTCTTTTATGGGCAACCACTGAGAGTTGCCCCTACTTATTGATCATCGTCACCCACAGTGACATTCACATTGGTTTGACCGGAAGAAGGATTTGTTATCTTCCATTTCTTTTCAGACTTTTCCATGTCCGTATCCAATGCAAACTTGTCACTATTTTGCATACGATATTTGAGAGAACAATAAACAGGTGTATTATTTTTCTCTGCCCAGGTATACAGGGTATCCCTCAGGCCAAGCGGAAATGTTTTTTGATCCTTTGGATTTATACTCTCAGGATCGCCGGAATTAACCTGGGCATAAACCAGTTTGCCCGTATCCTCGCCAAAACCGTTATAAACTATAATACTTAGGGCCATCTTTTAACCTCCTGTGTTTTTTTATTCTTTAATGATGCATATCCTTTAGCACAGCCAGGAAAAAAAATCAAGGCAAAAGTTAAAAAATACACTGATTACTTTTTACTTTGACTTCCAGGGATTTTGAGCTGTAAAGGCCAAGATCGTTCAAAACGGTAACTGTAATGGTTTGGCTGCCAACATCTCCCCCGTAATAGAGAAAATTCCCGTTGGCGTCTTTCTCAATACCGCCGCCGGTCATTCTCCAGGAATAATGTAATTCTCTTTTTCCCGTGTTGCTTACTTCCAGGAGCAAAGGCACGCTTTCTCCCCGTTTAATATCTATCCTTTCACAGGAAAAACGAGTAATCAAGGGAATATCCTTGAGCTGCGAATATGTTGTTACAGGCTTTTTCTCTAACAAATGATTATCAAGTATCCCGGCCATGGTTCCCAGTTCTTTCTTGAGGCTGCCTTCGGCCCGCATCATGAAAAGAACATTATGGCGGATAAAGTCGATACTTGAGAAGGCATAGGAAAAATTCCCGTCTCGTCCTGGTGCTGCTGTCTTCTCCGGCATCACAAAACAAAGGTTACCCATATCTAGGCCGAATTTACGCCCGGGTGGTTTAATTAGCGGCGTCTTCCTGGTGGTATCGGCATAATGGAAAATGAGGCATCTCTTAGCCGCAGCAAACGTCGGGCATACCACCATTTTTACATCGAATTGGCGGTCATCTGCCTTCCACCACTGGCGCATGACCAAAAAAGCGGTTTCCCGGATTTTTATAATCCTATAGTGGTCCTCTTTCCATGCCTTTTCCAAACCACTGAGTTGTGGAAGTGTTTTCTCTGATATCGCCAGACCGGGGATGACCTTTTCGGTTTCTGAACCCCAGTTGGCAAAATCATATTTCTCTTTTACCCATTGCAGACACTTTCTGTAAAAACCTTCGTTTATTTCCAAGGGCATGCCATCGATGCCAAAAGAATAGGCTTTAGGATAAAATGGTTCTCCCTCCTTTACCACCTTCTCTTTGTAATCTTCCCATAAGATATTTGTCATCCAGCCGGGAATATTCGGTTGTTGATCCGGGTCTCTGCCCACATCCGCTTTCAGGCAGGCATCGAAAATATTATCGCCAATGCTGCCAAAGGCATGATTGGCAAACTCTTTAGAACAACACCAGGAATCTTTGCCAATGGGTTTTATACAGTGAAGGTTATCACCAAAGGGGTCACTAATTCTATAATTTAAAGCACAGCCCACAACATTGGAGAAGGCAGCCAATGCTTTACCCATATCATGGCAGTTAACCGTACCTATATCGGGAATACTATCCAAAAAGTCTGTCAAATCGAAACTTTCAGAAGTAGAACCTGTATAATTGGAACCTTCTTGTTGATAAGAACCGCCAAGATCATTGTAAAGGTGGTGCGTGATTTTTTCGGCAGCGCCTTCCGGGGTGGTTTCTCCGTCTGCCCAGGCGCAGGCATAGTTCAACACATCTGTCCAGGGTTCTGTCGGTCCCCTTGTTGTCCATGGACATTGAGGCTCCGATAACACGATATATATTTTATTTATCGAATTGCCAATAGGTTCCTGGGAAGAATCCATATAGTTTAAATCTTGAATAGACCACTTCCATTCCTGGTCAAAGGATTTTATTTCACGCGGGGCAGGCGTGGATACCTGGAAATGGACCGGGTTTGAGGCACCATCTTTAAAAAAAACAGTCCTGGGCAATATATCGCCCAGACTTCCGCGAAGGGTTACTGCTTTTATTTCAGCGCTTTCCACATCGGCTGAAGCGGAGAAAACCGCTTTTACGGTAATACTTTTATTTCTAATGTAAGCCGCCGGGTAAGATGCCCCCTCTTTGGTCCACTCAGGAATTTTCACCAGCTCCATGCGGTTCTTTCTTATATTTATGGCATCGGAACTACTGTAAACAGGATCGTGATTAAACGTAATGCTTTCCAGGCATACCCACGTCTCCTGCTCATCACTCCCGCTTGTACCTGCCGTATCCTGCTCCAGGCCGGGAATCACCAACCAACCGGAAATTAATATAAATACCAGGATAACTGAAACTTTAACCTCTAACTTCATGCTTATTCACCTTTTTTTCTTTTCTCCTTATCTATACTACAGCTAAGTGGCATAAAAATCAAGATGAATAGTTTTCCTCCTTAACCTTAACCTAACAGTCGTCCTTGTGGTTTAGGCCCGGCTGGTTTAAGCTCTCTTGAATTTAACGGTACCGTAAACATAGGGTTCATGAAGCAGGTGAAATTCACCAACCATTCCCTTAGTCGAGTTTTTACTTCCCACATCCAAAATGGCATAACCCCGAACGCCTCCATTCAATGTGATGGCGTAGTCTAAGCGTACCTTATTGTCGGCACACAACTCTGCCCAGTTGGAATACCAATGAACCGAAACCTTTTTCTTTTTGAGCCCGTTGCATTCTTTTTGCCGCTCACCATTAAAAGTTAATACGCGCCCATCCTGTTTTACCCGGCATTCTCCCAGGTATGTGGTTTTATTACCGGTGAGGTTCAACTCGTATTTGTATCTACCGTTAACGCTGGGTATCGCTGTTTCTTCTCCCACGGGTTTCTTTTTCAAGCCAAAGAGCACTTTAAATAGCGTTATCATAGCAATACCGACTTCTCCGATGAATACTTTAAAAAGAAAATCCCTTTCCTGCTCCGTAGTGTCCCCGAAACCAAAGAAGACCACCATAATCGTTAGGGTGACAATGGCCACGAAGATAGCCACGAAAACATAAAAAAGAACCCACTTCATCCGTCTGTTTTGTTTTCTTTCTGACTGGGTCATTTTATTTTCCTCCTTTTAAAGAATTTTTTCTTTTTTTAATTCTGCCTATATGATGTAATAAAAAAGAAAAGGAGTTTATAAACCAGAGTTCAAAATGATTATAAAAATCCGTTCATTTTAAGCCCGGAGTATAACAAATCATTCACCAGGATAAATTTCAGCTCAAAATGCATTTTTCAATACAAAACCGGCACATTGGCACCCGTTTTGCTAAGGAAGCTAAATGATGAATGATGAATTGTGAATGAGGTTTGAAATCCATATCTTTTTCATATATAATAATGTTTTTTAAGGCCGCTTAAAATATGAAATGAGGTGAAAAATGGTTGCAGCGATTGTTTCGTTAGGCCTGCTTTATCTTCTATATAGAGGTTTTACTCTTGACTTGAAGTTTCACAAATATCAAAAAATAACCCTCCTCCTTCTCTTTTGCGGTGGGGTTTCCGTGATCATCATTGTAGGTGTGACAGCGGTGGAGCCGCTGGCCCTATTTGGTTATACAGGAACATGGCTGGGGATGGTGGGGATGACCTTAGTCTTCTATATCGTTTCTACCGGTATTTCAGCCCTGTTTGCCAGACACAGGCAAACCATTGTATTTGCTGCGTTGGTGATACTGATACTGGTCACGAGTTACTCCATTTTCAACGGTACCCGGCTGCCAACAATTAGGGAAATTACCATCCCAAATACCAAACTGCCGGGAACGCTTTCCGGTTTTACCATTGTCCAGCTCACCGACCTTCACCTGGGTGCCATAGCAACACCCAAATGGCTTCGGCATACCGTCGAAAAGGTAAATCATCTTAAACCCGACCTGATCGTGATTACCGGTGACCTGATCGAGGGATATAAAACCATCAAATCCTGGATACCCTATATTGAAGAACTAAAACATCTAAAATCAAAATATGGCATCATGGCTGTGACCGGCAACCATGATGTTGTCAATGGCGGTAAAGATTTTTTCCGGATTGCCCGGGAGTCAGGTATAACTCTTCTGAAAAATCAAGCCGTCACCGTGGCCGGGTGCATCCAGGTGGCGGGTATCTGTGACCGCAAAGGAAGAGATTATGATTTGCCAGGGTCAAACCTCTCCAAAGCCCTCGAACCTATTAATCCTTCGCAGCCCGTGGTGCTGCTCTCTCACCGGCCGGAATATTTCGAGGCAGCCAAAACCTATGGGATTGATCTTCAACTCTCCGGCCACACGCATGCGGGGCAAATTCCTCCTGGCGATCTGTTTGTTCGCCTGCTCTACAAGCATCCCTATGGTTTGTATGTTGAGGAAGGTTCGTATATTTATACCTCTTGCGGCACCTGTGTCATGGAAGTTCCCATGCGGCTGTTTTCCAGTAATGAGATCGTAAGAATTCGGTTGGTAAGAAAAAAAACTTGACTTTTTGTTATCAAACCAGTAAATTAATATACTATGGACATTAATCTGGGATGGTATAATAGGGCGTCAATATTTTTCTTTTATTGCCAACAAAAACCAAAATTCTTATATAACAAGGAGGAAACCTGAAAAAACAAAAAAAGTTTGGGCGTAAGCTTACACTAACCAAAGAAACCATTGCCAGGTTGGGTTTGGAAAGCACCAAGAAAGTGCTCGCCGGTGAAACTGAAACAATCAATTATCCATGTACCTATGAATGTACCCTGGATTGTACTTTCGATACCGTATGTACATGCTTAACACATTGTAACCCTTGTACAGAATTTAAATGGCCATGCATATGTATGTGGCCCCGAACCTATTGATCCTGTAGTTGTAGTATTGGCCTCGAACCTCCATGGCCGAAAGGCTGTGGAGGATTGAGGTCCAATCTGGGACAAGCTATGAATTATGAATGATGAATGATGAATGATGAATTGGGGATTATGAATTAAGATGGAGAAGAAAAGTATAGATAACAAGTGGCATCCGATTTTAGAAGGTTCAGAGGCTGAAGAAGTTTTTGAAGTTGTCGATGAGATCGCAAAAGCGCTTCATCATCCTCCTGCAGCCTGGATTCCCCGGGAGAAAGTTGCAGTAGAACCGTATCGTATCGCCCGCGGTGCATCATTGGCCCATGGTTCCTCCGGCATTGCCCTTTTTTATGCGTATCTTTCCCGGGTTCCCGCTGCCAGCCCCCTGTTTGCCGACGAAGCAGACCGGTTTATATCCCATGCCTGCGATGCTCTTGAAACAGTACCGATGGAAGGTGGTTTATACCGCGGTTTAAGCGGTATTGCCTGGGTCGTGCAGCACCTACAGGGTTTTCTTTACGAAGACGAATCCTATGATCCGGAGACCGATCCCAATATAGAAATCGACCGGTTACTGCTGGACCACTGGTCCAAACCGGAGAAATTCGATCTATGGGAGGGATGCGTGGGATTGGGGGTTTATGCACTGGAGCGATACCCGCAGCCCGGTGCAAAAACACTCCTGGAAATATTGATCAATCAACTGGACCGGTTAGCGACTCATAACGAAAAGGGAGTCACCTGGTTCACTCCCACAGAGACACTGCCGCAACGATCGCGGCTGGTATATCCCAACGGCTTTTATGCGTTGGGTATCGCTCACGGCACTGCGGGAGTGATTTCCTTTCTTTCCCGTGTTCACGCCCTGGGTATTTTGCCGGATGTCACCGGAAAGCTTCTTGATGGTGCGGTGTCCTGGCTGCTGGCCCAGCAGCAGGGAAGCGATCTCGGTTTACTCTTCCCGTTGCTCCTGCTGCCACCTGATAACAAACCAAAATCATCCGGTACCTTTGGCTGGTGCCATGGAGATTTAGGCTTAGCGGCAGCCCTGCTTTCCGCCGCACGCTGTACCGGTGAGTCTTCCTGGACAGCTAAAGCCATTGAAGCCGCCCATGCCTCCATCGATTACCTTAATGAGTTACTGCAAAAGACAACCTACCCCGATGCCACGTTGTGTCACGGAACCGCGGGCCTGGCACATCTTTTCAACCGGATATATCAAACCATCCGGATCGAACGTTTTAAAGAAGAAGCACGCAAATGGTTTCATCATACAATCAATATACGAAAACCGGGAACCGGTATCGCCGGTTTCAGCAAGTACAGCATGAACGAAGACGGAGAGCTGGCGGAACAATATGACCCCGGTTTTATCCAGGGAGCAGCGGGTATCGGTTTAGCCTTGCTGGGCGCGGTAACAGATATCGAGCCCAAATGGGACCGGGTCATGCTGATCTCAGCCCCCGAAAGCGTAACCCCTGATAACGGATAACAGGATAACTGATAACGGGGTCTGATCTTGCAGTGCAATATTTGTGGATTTCCTCATCCTGGTACAAGAGAAAGTCGCCAGGCAATAAAATCCTATGTATGACCCGTTATCAATCGATAAATAAAAAATTTTCCTGGCACCAAATTACTTCTTAATTGCTTTCTTTTTTTCGATCTCATCATCGATGATATTCTTATTCTCACTCGATACCCGGACCAGTTCAGACATAAAACGATAATGAACAAACCTGGAATTGAAAAAATAATATAAAAACTCCTCGACAGCCTCATTGTTTACCGGATAACCCAATCGGCTAATATCTAATCCCAATACCTTTCCCTTACCTTCTTCCTTTCCGATTTTCCTGAACATCGTACCTTCGCCAAACACAAGATAGTTCAGGTTTACATCAAACTCTTTTACTATTTTGTAGAAAAAATCATAACCGGGTCTGGTTTTATTATTTTCGATCTCCGATAGATTGGTCACCGAGATGTTCAGTTTCTCACAAAAATCAGCCTGAAGCATTTTCAGTCTCTTCCTGATGGCTTTTAACCGGCTGCCGAACTGATCATCTTTAATTTCTCGTTTCAATTATTCGTCCTGCTTTTACCTATTCCAGTCTGTTTTTTAATGATTATACCATAATTTCTTACCTTTACCTTTAGCTATTGCAAGAATAAAGTACCTGGCACCTTCGATTTTTGCGGGGTCCAGGGGCGGTTTTTACTAAAAAGAGCCCCTGGCCGCCGGAGGCAGAAAAAGAAAAATTAAAAATATTCTCTCACAGTACTTGACAGATTATTGAGATGACATTATTATATGCACAGGAGGTACAGATGAGAACAACATTAAACATCGACGATTCGTTAATACAGGCCATTTGCAAGCATACCGGGAGCACCAACAAGACTGAAATCATCAATAATGCACTATCCGAATACCTGGGTAAGATTCGCAGACAAAACCTTATGAATGCATATGGTAAGATAGACTTGGACCTGGATGTCAGGGAGTTAAGAAACAGGGAATTACAAGAAATGAAGGAGTTATATGAGTAATTTCGATTATCTTATAGACACGTCCGTATGGGTGGATTTTTTTCGTGGAAAATCTGAAGCAATTAAAAATCGAATCATGGAAATGATTTCCAATAACAGGATTTATTACAATGGAATCATTATCCATGAATTATTAACCGGTGCTAGAAGCAAAAAACAAACTGAGTTTATCATCGATAGTTTTTCAGGGCTTAAATACCTGGAAATGGACCAGGGATTTTTTATTCAAAGTTCAAGAATAGCAAGTCAACTAAGGAGTTCGGGTATAAACTTACCCATGACTGATATTATGATAGCCACCCATGCCAAATTAAATAATCTAATCATTTTCGCAAAAGACAAGCATTTTGAGGCGATGGGGCAGAGGATTGGGTTTCAGTACGATATTATCGTAAATTTGTGAAAGGCAAAAAGGCTCAGTCAAGAAATTCAGCATCAACTTTTGCTCGTACAATCGGAGCTTTTACCGGTACATCTTTAACTTTTGCCGGAACAATCGGGGTTTTTGTCGGAACAACTCCATTTTTGGCCGGGACAATTGCATTTTTAGTAAGAACATCTCCATTTTTTGCCGGAACAATTGCATTTTTTATTGGAACATCTCCATTTTTTGCCGGAACAATCGGATATTTTTGTTGAAACACGCCTTACGTTTCCGTTACATGGGCTTACAATTGTGTTACATGAGGTTATTTTTCCCTGACAGCGGTGCCCTTCGGGCATATTTTAGACGCCTGCGGCGGGAAATTCCGGGGCCTGGGTGAAACTCTTTTTCTTTTCACTGAAGGCGTTAATAAACATGTCCGAAGGACACTTCCTCACTTTTTAAAGGGAGTTCATCCCATATTTTTCCATCCAATATACGTCCATTTTTCTTTTTTCGAGTTCCTCCCCATTGTTTAAAGAAAAATGGAGTATTGTTTTCTTTACATTGGTCTTTG